>Ga0308164_10000152_pt1 | contig 187354 bp, 161 predicted proteins | sample PhyTR2_FD_201031 | JGI IMG/M metagenome (GOLD analysis project Ga0308164, IMG submission 201031) | Phyllosphere microbial communities from UC Gill Tract Community Farm, Albany, California, United States - DLSLT.R2 | ecosystem: Host-associated > Plants > Phyllosphere > Unclassified | place... | reverse complement strand
CCATTGAGTACCCGCCGGCCGACCAGTACTGACAGGTCCAATTTCGCAGTAAAAAGATAATATTGCATTCCATTTTTCGAATCCAGGTTCCAGGACCCGATCAAATAGCGTAAGCAGTTGAGTTTTTATTGCACATACGATCGCGTTAAATTCATTTTCATCTTTAAATTCTTTCTCTTCCATTTTACTATAATACTAAATATATTAGCATAATCACAATAAATGGGACGATATTGATTAAGTTGATAAATATTATATCTCTACTCCTTCAAGTTTTACACATATATGTTATATAATCGATAAAACCTATTAATAAATTACAAGCATAATTTACCTGGGATTGAATTATAGTTTTCATAATCCAAATGATTTCCATCATTCCTACACTAACCAAATACACCGCTAAATAATTCACCATGTCAAAGAAAAAGGCAAATTCACGTGATAATGAGGCTAAAAAATTGGCCGAGCAAAAACAACTCGATGAACGATTTTTAGAAAGAATAACAATCATTGGCAAAGCGATGATTGGTGACGCTTTTAATCTTATACCCCAGCGAATCCTCAATCACCTTGTTTCTTGCCGTCCACCAAGGTTGAAGGCTAAAGCAAAAGAAGGTTCTGATGTTCCAAAAGAAATTGTAGTTAAATACAATAAACTCTTAAGCGAGTTTATCAAAGGAAATACTGTAAAAAGTTATTCTGGAGAGAAAATACCACTGGATTGGTATTTATCTGAAGGACTGATGCTGGTGGGTTACTTTCACTGGATGAAGGATAGTGTATTTCGAGAGGTGCCGGTAGTAAGAGAAGCTTTCCGGCAATACTCTCATACTTCAGAACTCCATGATCGAATTAGCCAATTATTATGCGAAATAGTTCTTCAATCCTGTATTTTTCTCAGTGACTTTAATCACTACTTTTATCTGGCTACTATTGAACTAACCGTATCTATTAAGACTTCCGTACCCTACAAAACTATCTATATCAGAAGGATGCGGCTAGATAAAAGTCATGTTACTATAGACAATCATCGGCGCCCGATTTTAAGAGTAGTGAATCTATTTGGAGATTACGTTTCGGAAAGTGAAAATGTTAAACCCTCACAGATTGGTTTTGAAGGGCCTGGAACAGATATTCCTGGTCCTGTTTATATTCAGGAACATGCACTAAGGAAACTGCAGGAGCGTATAGATATTACACCAGGCCTTATACACTTCGCTATAGCGTGTTTATTTAACCCTGAGAATATCAATTATATCAAATTCAACAACACCCATATGGTTCCGCTTGATATAGCATCAGGCAAAATAGGATATCTGATTTGCCGCTGGTGTGAAGGTAAAATAATTATTACCACATTCCTCTTTCTAACAAACGATGGTACACCGGAGGGCAAAAAGCTTAAGGAGCTTACAATGCTAAAAAAGATAGATAAACAGTATCTACAGATAGATACTGTTCAGCACTTTCTCTCCTACCATATTGATCAGAACGAGGAACTTAAAAATCTTTTTATAGAAGCTGGTTGCGGTTCACTGTTCAACATAGGTTTGTTGCAAAAATATTCTGTGAATGAAGTTAAAGATAAAGACCCGGAATCAATTAGCAAATATCTCTCTGATGTTGCCATGCGAATTAGAGAAAAGAAATGGAACAAAATACAAGCATAAATAACAGCCTAAAGTGAATTTACCATTGTCATGCAGGGACATATCTCCCTGTCCCTACCTTTTAAGGAGCTCAATAGCAATATTAATATCTATATGATGATAATAAGGATGGTTATACTGCGGCGGCAAATTAATCTTGCTGTTCTTTTGAGAAACAGTATCATTAAAAAAAATATTATTGACTAACAAGTGTACTTGTCCGCATTATCAAACCTGGTACATATATATAATCTGGAGTATTATCCATACCGGAGCCACTTAAATATAAAAAATTCACTAATTTTTTAGCCACATCTGTTGAACTAACCATCCCTGAATTATATTTAGTAGGGTATTCAAGAAATATTGCAACCGGAAAGATGAAGGAACAATTATTTCTTTCTCCCATTAAAAGTTTGTAATCAATCTTTTTCAGGAAGTCATAATTATTGTAAATCAATGAGGCTGAGGAATCACTCGCAGTTATCTTATTGACATGAGCAACTTTGTCATGCCCCTTAGTAAAATCAACCTTAAATGAGAACATATAGGTCATATTTGTGTCTCTAAAGTTGTCTTTGGAAATTGCACGTGAAAATAACTTTTGTAGTTTCAGCAATTCTTTTTCTTTGGACGTTTGTCCAAATCCTACTGTGCTGAAGCAACAAAATAGAATAATAAAATAAATTTTCATATTTTGCTAATCAATTGCTCCACCACATTTTTTTTACCCATTATCCTTATCTTGCAACCACGCATGCAAAGCTTCATGAACAATAGTACTCGCTGTAAATTCCTGACTTGCGCCATCTAATATACTCGAATTTATAACAATGGTTGCTGCAAGATCTACCATTAACCACTAAGGATTGTGCAAGTGTTACCTTATCCGAAATTCTGGTGCCTTGCCTTAGGGTCGGCATGATCTAACTTATAGTATCTGTAAAATTACCGTGTGCAACTTTAGCCAATACGGCCTTAAAACATGGATCTATAAGTCAACATTCAGGCCATTGCAACATTACAAATGTTTACACCTACTAACATTTGCAATAAAAATTTAAATACAAATGTTCTCATTTAACAATATTTACATTATCTCTATTTATAGGAATCCAAAAAGCTGCTATTTATGGCTAAAAATACTTTAATAAAAAATATATCTGCAAATATGATAAATGCACCAGAATAAATATTAACTTTAGTAGACCGTTCCCATTAGCATTTACCCTGTACAGACTTAGATACTTACCATTATCGGATATAGACAATTAAAACTAATCAAACAGTAATCTAATATTTGACCATGCTTACAATCATACTTTTAATATTTAAAGGGCAACCTATTATACTGCCCCTTAGCGGACAAATTATAACAGAAGATGATATCAAGAAAAATCTGGAATGGTTTGATATATTATTGTGGATGATTATTTCTCTCGCATTTATATCATTCCTGATTGTGTTGGCGGCTAGAGCTATAGATGCACAGGAAATACGGGCACAGGATTTAGTAAGTACAAAATACCGGAAGAATCACCAACCACTAATTAATCTACTCTCAATACGAAAGCATATAGATGTTGCGGCCTTTGAGAAAAAAGTGGTTTCGCTTTCTGAAACGAATGACGCCAATAACATGAATAATTCTAACCCATCCATGAAATAGAACAAATAATTTAAGTATAAAACATATAGCCCTATTTAGGTAATGCAAAAGCGAAACACCTTCAGTTTTGCAGGCCCCAAATGAGCGGGGCGGTACGGCTTGAAAATAAAAAAAGGCGGAATCAGGTGATACTGACTCCGCCTTTCTCTTCTTTTTGGCGTTTAGCTTCATCAAATGCGCTATTAACAATAGATGCCAGGCCAGATTTAATTCTGTGCATACCATCAGGAGTATTAAGATCAATTTCACAAAATGTACTTTTCATATGCTGTGAATGTAAAACTAAGCCATAAATACCGCCAATACAGAGAGCTACAATAGCCCGCAGATCAACATTAGTATCATTTAAATACACATCAGTATGCTGAAATTGCAGGCTACCTAATTGTTCACGTATCTGGCAAACATCATCCATTATGGGGTTAGCTTCACTAAACTGCCATAAAACAATATTTTGCATCTCACTATCACTGTAAAAGAAATCTAAAAGGTTATCAAGTATCACACCTGTAAGTGTTCTACCATTATCTTCCGGATTCTTTTCTACTGTATCGGCAGCAATAGCGGCTAAAGACATCCAATAACCTTTTCCTTTGATATAAGTCTCTACCAAATTATCTACAGAACCAAAGTAATTGGTAATAATTACCGGTGCACAACCGGCCTGCTTGGCAATAGCATTTAAACCAAGACCAGAATAACCTTTGGTACGGATTATATCTCCTACAGCATCAATCAACTTACGCTTTGTACGTTCTTTATTACGTATTTGCCCTTCATAAATATTTTTTCTTGCCATAAGAGAGTGGTTATTTTCATATTGAAATATGCAAATTTTGGTTTACATAATCAAATGCATTGAGCACTTTATCAAGGTGTTCCTTAGTGTGTGTAGCCATAACACTCATTCTTATACGAGAGTTATTTTTTGCAACAGCAGGATAAAGAATTGGGTTAGCAAAAACCCCGGCTTTTAACAGCAATTTACCGGTATCGCCAGTGAGTGCAATGTTGCCAATTTTTACCGGCACAATAGCTGAACATGTGGTACCTACATTCAAACCCATACTCGCCAGTCCACTTTTTAAATAAGTGATGTTTTTCCATAACTGTGCACGTAGCTCCGGCTCCTCATCTATCAGGTCTATGGCCTTAAGTATTCCGGCAGATGCTGGCGTAGCCGTTGAAGAGAAGATGTGCTGTCTGCTTTGAAACTTTAAATAATCTACAATAGCTGGAGATGATATGACATAGCCGCCGATGTGACCAAAGGTTTTAGAAAAGGTGCCGGTGATGATATCAACTTTTTCTAATAAATCAAAGTCTTCCAAGGCTCCCCTGCCGGTCTTGCCCAGCACGCCAATGCCGTGTGCATCATCTACCATCACAAGCGCATTATATTTTTTTGCTAAGTGGTGAACAGTATCTAATGGAGCAATATCACCATCCTGAGAATAAACGCCATCAACAATAATTAATATGGTATCATGCTTACCTTCAAAAAACTTAAGATTGCGTTCTAAGGCTTCCATATCATTATGAGGAAAAGATTTGGTGGTAGCGTTTTTTAATCCTTCATAAACGCTGGTGTGTACCGCAGAATCTACAATAGCAGCATCACCATCAACAAGGAGGGATAGCAAGGTGGCACTATTAGCCGTGTACCCTGTAGTGAAGGTTACGGCACAGTCTTCCGTACGTCCAAAGAATTCTGCAATCCTCTTTTCCAGAGAATCATGATAACTTAAATGGCCACCTATTAAAGGCGAGGCCCCTGAGCCGGTGCCAAATTCTTCAATTGCAGCAATGGAGGCAGCTTTAACTTTTGGATGCTGTGTTAAGTTCAGATAATCATTGGATACCAGTGATACAACATTTACCGGCTGGCCATTACTATAAGGAGTAATGATTTCAGTTTCGGGCCTGCAGCCCGTAACGTTTACCAGTCGGTAATTTAAATGGTCGTTAGCCCTCATAAAATTGAGGAACTCACCGAATTTGCTGGCTCTCTGAACCGCGTTGAAACCTGGGATTTTTTCAAAATCCTTAAATGTGGCAGTGTTAAAATTGATTTGCATATAATTATTATTTAAATGGTTGCAGGACAAAAGAGCAGGTGAGCACCTGCTGGAATGGTAAGTCTAAATTCTAAGTCTAGACTATTGACACGGAAGAAAGAGGACGTACGAAATTTAAAATAATTTAAAAAGGCACATGACGACTAATACAGTTGCTTTATCCGTATGCCTGGCTACATAACTTCGTAGAAAGCGCAAGGCATATTTCATGTAAGTTTTGACTGTTTCTATGCTTAATCCGGTATGTGTAGCTACTTCTTCATACTGCAGCCCTTCCTGGTGGCACAGTATATATACTTTCCTCTGATGATCTGGTAATTTGGACATCGCATCGTCCAGGATGCTTTTGAGTGTCTTTAGTAGTAGTTGTTCTTCTGTACTATTGTTGTTCTGACTGTATCTGATTGCAAAGGCGGTATGGGCTTTCTTTTCTAGTGAAGCTCTTTTTAAGATGGTAAGCGAGCGGTTTGAACTTGCAGTTCTTAAATAATTATGTAGATCTTTGATTTTAAGCAAGTCATCTCCTATCAGCCAGACCTTAAGCATTAACTCTTGCATTACTTCCTGAGCTATCTCTTTAGATTCTAGAATTCTGAATGAATATTGATAAACCTTTTTGCTGTAGAAGTTATATATAGCAGCAAATGCCTTTTCATCACGCCTTGCAATTTTTTGCAATAAATCACTTTCATGTGGAAGAGATTTAGGGGTCATAATAGTTGAGCTTGGCTAGAAGGCAAAAGTTCATATAATAATAAATAATTTTATTAAGAACTAATAATGAATCAGTGCCTGAAATAGATTTATTACTCAGGCTATAAATTAGAGAAGTTCAAGTCTGGCATCACCCCTACAAACCTCATTGAAAATAAATATATTAGCAATAAAAATGTAAAGGAAGATTTGTACACGCCATATTTAAGAAAGTAGCATGGCATAACACATAATCAACACCTTTATGAGAATATCGTCAAATGCTTACAATAATCTCAACCTATGAAATTTAAATTATTACTACTTGGGGTACTACTAAGCTTCACCATAAAAGCACAGCAGGTAGGAAAAATTTATTATGACAATCGGAATAATTCTGTAGTTGAATACTTTCGCAAATCAAAGGTCTTGCCCATGCTTTCGGAGAATAATATGTCTGGATTTTCTACAGTTATGGTGAGGGTTTCTAAGGCGGGAAAGATAGTATCAATCACTGATCTTTTAAATTCAAATAACGTATTCTTTTTAGTAGCAAAGGATGCTATAAATAGCTCTGATGGAAAATGGGTAATAAAACCCGGAATCAATAATCAAACATTTCAAATTACTTTTTACATGATCTCTGGTAAAAAGGATTCGCTTAGAAGATCAGGAAGGCGTGTTGTTGATTTACAAAAACCATTTGGGCTTAATATTGACTACAACAGCGAGCCTATTGAGGTAACATTTTTACCTACTGTAAAGATTGTTTACAAGGAGGCCAATTTACCGATTCAAAGGGTTGAGTAGTCCTATTAAGAGTTTCCCCTAACCTTGTCAGGTAAATCAGGAAAGGACAAAGCTAACGTTAGGTTAATCTTATCCGGATGGATCCTGGAGTTAGATCTATGATGATCATCCTACGTTCTCGGTAAAACTTGCTAAGATTCATAAAGTTTTGATAAAACATTGTAATAATATTCCTACTTTGGATTTATTGCCCTTGCAGATAAATAAATTATTAACTTATACCGGTAGCATCCGTATTTTCCTTATCTACTTTAAGACGTCAGCTGTAACCGCTTAGTTATGGCTTCAATCTTATCATGAGATTATTAACCTAACCAGAGAATAATAAAGATCATGAAGCTAGAACAACAAACCTCTCCTACTGCTGACCTGCTTTTTGATCATTCACCTGAGCTGCTGTGTTATATTAATATTGAAGGGATATTTATAAAAGTAAATGATAGTTTGCTCAAGGCCTTAGGTTATGCCAGGCAAGAAATGGAGGGTATGGCAATCCGTAATTTTGTGGACCAACAGGACTGGGAAAGCAATTATGAGCAGCTTACTAGCTTATCCAGAAATCAAACTGTACGTGAATTCAAAAACAGATATCGTTGTGCAGACGGAACGTTCAAATGGCTCTCATGGAATGCTGTACAGCTAACTGACCAAACATATTGCTGGTCAGCCAGAGTTGTACCTGTAGTAATTAACAGCGAGGGTCTATATGATATTACTGGCTTAAACAATCATAAATTAATAACCTTAATTGAAAACGGGCATGATATTATTCTCATTTTAAATGAGGAAGGAATATATCAGTTTGTGAGCCCTTCGGTACGCACAATTCTTCACACCGACCCCGACTTTTATTTAGGTAAAGTTATTTTTCAGTTCATTCACCCGGAAGATTTAGGTTGGGTGGTAATTGAATTTGCCGCAGTTTTGGCAACCGATAAACCGGTATTGATTCCTCCCTTTCGTTTTCAAATAGGGACAGGAGATTGGGTTTGGATTGAGACAATAGCAACAAACCGGACTGCTGATCCAGCTATCAGGGGAATTGTAATTAATGCCAGGGATATAACATCACAAATAAAAAAGGATGAGCAAAACTTCCTAAATAACCAGGAGCTTACCTGTAATTACGAGCGTTATAGCCTGGCGATTGAGGCAACAAAAGATGTGATATGGGACTGGGACTTGCAATCTGATAATTTGACATGGGGCAAAGGGTTGGAAAAATATTTCGGGAAGGAATCTGACAGCGATGAGCAAAAAACTAAGCAATGGAAATCCCATTTTCATCATGAAGATAAAAAGAAAGTGCTTAAAAATTATCAGGCCGATATTGCAAATCCTGAGGTAAAGGTTTGGAAAGAGGATTATCGGTTGATCAAAGATAATGGAGATATTGTATATATTAACGATCATGGGTACATCATCCGTGATCATAATAAAAAAGCAATCAGAATAATCGGATCAATGCATGATGTAACCGAATCAAAAGAAAAAGAGCAACGACTTTCCAGACAGAACGAGCAGCTCATGGAAATTGCTTTAATAAATTCTCATGAACTTCGCGGCCCCTCAGCAACCATTCTTGGACTAATAGATTTGCTTGAGGTTTCTTTGTCTGATATGCAAAATCAGGAGATCATTAACTACCTGAAAGAGACAGCGCTAAAGCTGGATGGAATAATCCGACATATAAACACCCGAAGTAAATCCTAAAGGACAATGCACCAGATCTGGTTACCAAACCCTTTAACCGCAATATTTTATATTTGCTAATAGAATATTACTGCACTCTATGCTGCTCTACTTTATTGTTTGTAGCATGAGCGCCACCAGAAGGTCTGAGGAAAAAGGAAATGGCCATAAAGATGCCTATGAGGATAAGAAAAAAACCAACATATCGGCCTAGCTTTTCCATCATTTGAGTAGTATATGCATTACCATATGATTTAAACTCTTCAACGCCAGCCATGTTCCGTCTATTAAACTGACGCTTGTTAATCTGGAATCTCAAATAGAATCCGCCTGCTATAAATATAATTGCCCAAATAATGCTCATGTCAGTTTTTTAAAGCTATAACAGTATTTTATGATGTTTGTTTTCTATGATGACCTGGGCAAATTAGATGACACCAAAGGGCAGGATACCTTGGCTTGCTCAGTAAATTTGACATGTAAAATCGCTACATTAGTCTGGCAATTCTAGAACTGTGGTTACAATAGAAAAATTTAGAAATCAATCAGGGAATGTATATGCCACACTGGCTTACAGTGCTGGCAAGAACTACTTGCTTATGCGATGGACAGGCTATTGTTCAGAAGACGAGGTGAAACTGGCATCAGTTGGAATGATGAACTGGCAGAAAAAAGAAGGTCATTCCAAAAAGTGCCGGTTTCATGTACATGATACTAAAGAATTACAAGGCGCATGGATTGGTGTAGTTGACTGGATCAGAGATGAAATGTGGCCCTTCTGCTACCAATATGGATTAAGGTATAACATCAGCATTACATCACCTGATCTGTTTTCAAAAATGTCTTCCTTAGCCCTAAGAAATCAAAGATCCACGCAAGTTACAACTGTACTTTTTGAAACGCTAGGTGCTGCTGAAAATTGGCTGACTGAAAAATATAAATCGCTGTAATTTTTAATCATTCAGCAATCGTTATCTAAAGAAACAGCTGTTTATCAATGAATTGATCATACATATTTGCATTATTGTTTTGTAATTTTTAATATATTAGTAGTATTTTCATTGCAATGAGAGTTTTATTAAATATCAAACGGCTCATCGAACCATCGCCTGCAGAGTTTGAGGCCTTACGATCCATTATAAATGTTAAGATTTTAAAAAACAGAGAGCATTATTTATGTGAGGGAGATCTTTGTCAGTCAGTTGCCTTCATAGAAAAAGGTAGCGTGCGGCATTATTATCAGCTGGAAACCAGACAGGTGTGCAAAGATTTTCAATTGGAAAATGGACTGGTTTGTTCTTTCACTAGTCTCTTCTCAAATGAACCCTCCCCCATTTACATTCAGGCAATGGAAGAAACTGAACTCATAGAAATGCCCTATAAAGCAATCCAGACTTTATGTAAACATTATCCGGTATGGAACAAATTGGCACAAATCATCATTCAGGAGGAGGTTATACGCGCGGAAAAACGCGAAAGCTCTTTTTTAAAAGACTCACCTGAAGAGCGTTTTTATTTTTTATCTGAAGAACACCCAACTTTATTCAAGCGGGTACCATTACAGTACATTGCCAGCTACCTCGGGATAACCCGCGAAACCTTAAGTCGTTATCGTCGCAAACAATACCAATAGCCAATAAAGTTTTGTGATTTAAATCAAATAGTATAGCGCTACACATCGTTATTTTTGCCGACTGAAATATAACATAAAGAAAAGAATTTGGCAACCTATGCTATAAATGGTGTCTCACTGATTTCATTTCGGCAAGCTGGAAAATGATCATAAGTAATTATATGCGGTAGTTTATGATGTGGGTTGCTAATTCAATTCGTAAATATTTAAATACATAAAAATGAAAAAAAACATCATGTTCACGCTATGCGCAATTTTGTTAGTGTGTGCTTGCAAAAAAGAAAAAAGTACCGAGGATCCAAAAGCTGTTATAATCCCGGTAGAAGAAAACAACACTGCAGTTACTGGATCAAGGACAGTCAGAAATAGTATAGTATATACAGAGATTGACCAGGACCTGTCTTACAATAAATTTATCACTATTGATGCTGATAACAATGGCAGAAATGACTTTTACTTCACCACCGTTCTAGTTGGTCAGGACAACCTATCACATTTATTTTTCCAGGCCAGTCCTGTATCTACCAGCGGAGCCAAACTGTTGTTAAACAACAGCCAGGAATTAGTTATTGGTATGTGGAGCAAAGCGATTGATGCTGGTACCCCAATCAATTCTTCCACCTCATCCAATACCATATGGAGCAACTTTATGATCAAAGGGATGTTGATGGATATTATTGAGAGTCCATCAAATGCAAAAACATACGATGGCCCTTGGGTCGCCATGGGTGACAAATATCTGGCTATGCAAATAACCATTGGTGGTAAGGTACATTATGGCTGGATACATCTAAGCCATATTGCAAATGAAGCCAGGGTGCATATTACCGGTTTCGCCTATAACAATGTACCCAGCGAGGCTATAACAGCAGGACAAACACAGTAAACAATTAAACATCACCGAAGGTAAAAGATTCTTGGTCTGGAAAATCAAAGCAGTTGTAAAAATTTTAGAGGGAAACCCAGTGCACATAATTCTTAAGCCATGTTAGCTTAAAGGGGGGACTTCACTTTCGAAGGGGTTTTAATATTATCGACAGATTTTCAGAGGACATTGATTTACATATTAATCCGCCGAAAGCATTTATTGACGAAACTGGTATAAAGGTGAATGAGAATCCAAAATCCACTGGTAAAAATATCGTTGATCACCTTAATCGCTTGCACTCCAGGGGATAGAGTGCAAGCGATCATTATTATATCTTTTTGAATATCATTATAGAGACTTTACCCTTATTCAAATTCAGCTTACCGTTGCTATCAATAGAATAATTGTTGACTTGTTTTATCATTTGCAAAAAGGTTTTTTCCCCGCCACCTTCACAGAACATCATTGTTGTAGGTCCCGGCTCTCCGAATGAAATAGTTTTACCATTCAGGGTATAATTTGCGCTATATCCATTGCAGCCTGAATTCCCACTTACATTTTTAGTTGTGGCATTAAATGTGATTTGAGGCTTCTTATTTGGATACAAGCCATCAAAGGCAATCCTTGGTCCAGAAATATATTCCAATTGCCAGGTTGCATTAGCGAGACTATTTGTGTTTTTTTTATCCTTTACAGATGAACAGGCACTGATAAATAGTGCAAGGATAGAAATGATTAATACTGTACTCTTTTTCATGTATAATTTATTTTTTAATTATTCTCTTAGACAATTTTAAGGCCAAAGATGAATAATTATATCGGAGTAGACACTGTACCTTCCTAAAAAACCTTACAGGAGCTGCGCTCAAGGTTATAAAGTTGCCTACTACAACTCCCAAAAGCTACTGCTAAAAACTAAGATGAGCTGTATTAATGGTACGATCTATACGCATAGTGCGACCCTGGTCAATAAGCCGGTTAACAGGGGTCAGCATCTCCGTTATAACCACTTCCCCATATTTGAAGTAATTAAATCTACTTAAAACTTTAATTTAATCTTAACCGCTCTACTGTAAAACTATTCGGTTTTCAATCCTTAGCACATAGCCAGTGTTCTCAAAAAACTTTTCGACGCGCACCAAATAACTCTGTTTTGATTTGGGATGTTCGCTATTGGAAGCATAGGCCTTTTTTTCTTTAAAGTTTTCTGCAAGCTCCGTTGTCTCAAATTGAGCAATTGTATCCTTCAGTTGTTTTTCGGCATCCCTAATCCAATCTGTTCCTAATTGTGCACGTTCTTTAAGTTCCACAAAAATTACCGTATTACTATAGGTAAGCATTCCATCACATCGTTTTGATGTTCTGCCATCTGGCCTAGGAGGTACTTCTATACAATGATCAATAGCGGTAAACAGCACATCGTAAGTACATTCATTTTGTACAACTGCAATCCATTTCGCACCATCAAGTTCATCTAGATAGGCTCGGGTTGTTGCAGGCGCTGGGTCGTCACAAATTCCGAAAAGCTTTCTACTAGAACTATCTTGGCATTTAGCAAGCGAAAAATCTATGCTCATATACCTTTCTGGATTTCTAATAAACGGGCAAAAAGTTCATTGCTTTCCCCTAATTCCTCGTTCAATTTATTCTCATCAGAAGGTAGTCCTTTATAAGTCTCCAACATACATATTGTACCATCAAGCTCATTCAATTCATACACCACCAAATCATCTGCAGAAATTGTTGAGCCTACAGGAACAATTTCATCTAGCTTTGAAATTGCATTATTCTGTAAGTTATCCTTAATAGTTCCAGCTTTGACAGCTAATGTTAAATAGTTAATTAGGTAAGGGCTATGGGTAGTCATCACCAACTGGTTGTTCCTATTTAGATTGTTAAAGCCTAACAAACTATTTAATATGTGTTGCTGCGAAGATGGAAATAAGTTCTGCTCTGGCTCTTCAACTATATTGATGAAACTTGAATAACTAAACCTTGAAGAAAGATACTCTAATGAAGCTTGTTTAACTTCGTCAGAAAGGTTTGGATTGGAAAGTATTTGTTCAATCTCGTTCTTAATTCTGTTTTCTTCGTCTATACTTAATTCTCGAACCGCATGACTATTTCTGTTTCTCAGAGTTTCTGCCAAATACTTACTTACAATGTAAAGCGGAACAAAAGATTGAAAACCACTGGATGCCGTTGATAACCTTATTTTATAATCTTTTCCTACTATTGAAGATAGCTCGTTTAACTTCTGATATTCAAACTTTACATTATTTATAGGCAAATCTAAAGGTCCACGAAGGTCCTCAACGGCTTTAATGAATTCATCAGAGAAAGTATAAATAGTACTGGCCAGACCTTTTAAGTTCTTTACATTGCGCACTGCACTGATAAAGTTTCTTTCAGCTGGCACGTACATGATTTTAGGGAACGAATAACCATTCTTCTCATTTTTAAGAATAGTTATTTCCTCGTTTTTATAAGATATATGAAATGCTTTACCCTTGTATTCTATAACCGTATTTGGTTTAAAATAATCGCCAATGTTTTGATAAGAGCAATAAGTTATAAATTGACCTCTTTTGAGAATGTCCTTTTCACGTATGTCACCTCTAACCAGCGCTTTCTCTATCCAGCTAATTGTTGAATACAGTTTGGCCACAGTACTTTTCCCAGAACCTTGATTACCAATAAATACCGTTACCTTTTTAACATCGAACCACCCCCCATCTTCCTGATAACCTTTTTTTATAGGGCCAAAATCACTGATCTTTAATTTGCTCATTGATAAATTTACTTTTCATTCCAAATTTACGAAAAAATAAGCCAGTTTGTAGAGTCCTACATCTGATGTCACATCCAAGCAAAGCATCATGGCCTGCAATGCCATGTCGTTGGTTGCGTTGCTACTCAGGTCAAGCCAACGCCCATCGTTCTGACGGGCTTGGAGTTCCTGTCGATTGTCCTATGAGCATCCTTAACGAAACGGTCCAACGACCCAGCCTCGAAGTGTGCCTCTGAATGACCAGAGACCAAATGGCCCAACTCGTGACCAAGCGCGCAGTAGTAAAAATAGGTCCTGTTATCTAGCAGTTCGAAACCACAACCATCTTCTTTAACCCTGTGGTGAATAAGAAAATGCCGTAGGTAGACGGTATCGATGAAGATGATATTTTCACCTGCTTAAGCACAATTTTCGTTAAGTTCAGCAGCTCCGTAAATGTCCCTCTTGATAAATTCCGCGCTTCCGTCAATAATATAAAAGTTGACCGCTTCTGGGTGGTGAAGTTTATTGATCTTAAGTTGTCCCTGCCAAACACTCCCTGCCAATAAAGTATCGGCAGAATGTCGTATCATAGCTTAATCTGCATCAGTCGTCATCCTTTCGTTGACCAACCGATCAGCCAAACGTACCTTGGATGATTTCCGCTGGCAGCTGACTCTCAAAGCGCAGCGTGGGGCAAGCAAAGTAGGGCTCGGCCCAACTTCCGCTTTCTCCTTTCACCGAAAAAGGAATAGGGCCTTTCTGCATCAGGCCACCCCCCTCAGCATCCTCAAAAAAATCCACTAAAGTTACTTCGCTTCCAAAGCTCGGATGTTATGGGAATTCGATACCCTCTTTTTCTAAGCTTATAGATTTCATATTATTAAGACTCACAAATATTTCAATGATCAATTGCTCTTTACTTCAGACAGAATATCTATTAGTTGATAATTTTCGGAATGACCATCTTCTGGTGGAGATGCTAAATGTGTGACCTGAACCTTTAAAGAATATATATAACCCTCTTCATAAGTAAATCCGGCAATCCTTTCCTTATAAATAAGAACGGTATCCGTAGTACCTTTTTCAGTTACCTTCAACATCGGCAACGCTCCTTCAGATGGGAAAGCCGGAGGAAGTGGGCCAGAGTAAGCTAATGTCGGTGCAAGATTAAAAATAGCAACTCTTGTCGTATCTGCATCTTTTTTGCAGCTAATTAAGCCTGTGAAGAAGATTGAAATTAGAAACGACAGACAGTGTTTCTTGAAATTCGTTTTCATTGGGAGCGTTTTTTAGTAAGTGATACAATGAAGTTATTATAGTATTCCCAATAATGGAAATAGTAATTGTAACCATTTTGTTTGTAAGCTCCCAATACAGTGCATATTGTCATGATTTAGCTGTACATATAAATTTGGCTCCACAAAAAAATTAAGTTGGAGTTTCAAAAAATCAAACCACGATGAGTAGTTAGCTTTCGCAGCAAGCAGGTAATTATGGGCTATTGGAAAAATACGAATCCCAAAAAAGAAAAATCAGTCCGCCCAAATTTGTAGATCATGATGTGCGGTTAGACATATTTTATACCTGGTTAAGGTATCGATGTGAGGGTAAATATATAGCACAAGGCAGATTTACCGCTCTCACGGTTGAACCCGTGGTAGCTGCAGCTGAATTTTTGGCGGGGAACTTCAGCTTGGTCCTGCTGGGGTGTTGTGTTTATCTTTGTCAGCTGCTCTCGGCAAAGCACCAAGCTATTTTTCTTGGTGCATGGAGGCTTTGTGCTCTACTACAAAAAAAGATTTCGAGATCTTGCTTGAAGCGAAAACAAATTTCTAGCATATTTCATAATAATAAATATTATACTCATCCGGAACGCATCTGAATTACACCAAGGTCCAATATATATATATATTAAAAATAAATACGGGACCTCATTAGCCTCTGAATAAAAATGGCTTAATATGTTAAATATTTGATTAACAGAGAAAAAGATCTAGTAGTACCACTAATTAGGTAATTTAATTTATGATTTATCTAGAGCTAATTAAGTATATTGTGGTTCACAAACTTAATATATGAAAAGTAAATTTAACGAAGTCTTTGGTGATATAGGTGGTATTTTTACAGTCGACGAGAAGATGGATGCTTATTTAGATGTTTTTAGGCAGGCAATAAAAGTAGTTCTTGATCCTCTTTACGCCAGTAAGTCAATTAAACCATGGCCAATGGTCAACTATGACTTTATTAATAATGTGAAGTTCAACGCAGTAGCAGCTAAAAGTGGCCAAGACTATTTTGTTGGAATTAATGGCGGGACGGTTGCTATCTTACACAATCTATTTGCACGAATGTTGTGCCATAAGCAAATATTAACTGATTTTGGAAATCCAGATGTAGAATCCGAAGAAAAGAAGATAGTCGATCCACAATCACTAAGATATGATACCTTATTAAATTATAGAAAAGAAGGTGGAAGTGTTATCCCTAATGATCCTATTCGAAAAAATCTAGCCTGGTACTTAAGCACTTTGGCTGTTCAATTTATATGTATGCATGAATATGGGCATGTATTAAATGGCCATCTTGATTTGATTAATTCACAAGGAATAACGAGTCTTCCCGAACTTCCATATAATGATGAAAAGCCACGGATTGAACCCATCTTATCGCAAACTTTAGAGCTGGATGCAGATGCTTTTGCAGTTCGTACTTGCTTAACGTATGTACTTGGATGTGTAAATTCACCTTTAAACCCTGAACATACTCAGCTGTTTTATAAGGATCACCGTACCACAATTAGACTTTTTTGCTTTTATACGTACACAATTCATCGTCTATTCGGAGCCCTTATACCAAATGTTAAAGACCTGCTGAATGTGTCGCACCCACCATCAGGCACTCGACAAATTAGGTTCATACCTTCCATTATATTAATTGCAAATGTGCTGGCCCCTGAAATATCTGAGCAAGAAATATATAAGATCGTTATTAAAGCTTCCGCAGAGGTAGAGGATGCTTTTAAAAAAATATCAGATACGCCAATGGATGATATGGGGATAAGATTTGCTATGACTGAACATGCGGTTGACCACTCTGATCTAATTAGTTATAACTGGAACAATGTAAGACCTCTGTTAGAAGAGTATTGCTATTCACACCTACTACCCCTGAAAGTTAGAAGTTCTGGCTTTACATATAAGACAATGGAATATCTTAATCAATTTCAAGGATAAGTTGGGTGGCAAAATTAATTATCTAATGACTGATTAGGTCTGAAAGTTGAGACGAAAAAAGGCAGTGTCTAGAACTTCGTGTAAGTAGTTAGAATACCCCCTCAACTACTTTATATTTGATTTATAATCAATTTGAATTCCTTTCTTTGTAAAGAGTTAAGCATTTAAAATACGAATATTATGGAATAGAACAACTTATGATTAACCACCGGACTTTATCAAGCAGTTTAATTCCGAGGAACAGTTCCATTAAATTTTTTAGAAAATATTCAAGCAAGACATTCATGAAATGCTTCAGGGTGAGCTCCATCCCTAGCTAGGGTATAAGAAACATTCAGCTGAAGGTCGTAACATCAGGAACTCTCGCAACGGCTTTAATCTTAAACTTATAAGCAATGAATATTCAGAAAAAGTGGGTGATGCTGATCAGAGAATGGGAGATGATTATGAATCAGTTTAATTTTATATTTGAAAATAGCTGTCGCCTTTAAATACAATACGGTTGGCCACTTACACAAAATTCCCGACAGGCTCATTTAATCTGAAAATAAACATTCTATTTCGCCTTTCAAATCGATCGTGTCAAAACTAAATTTGAAATTGTTATTTTGATCTTGGTATTCAATTTTCTATTATACTTTGTAGAAGGGTTATATAGTTAAGTCATGATCATTTTTATTGTCCGGCATTAAAGCCTTCATAATTAATATTAGGGTAAAAAGTTGATAGTTTCAGATCTGCAATAACATTATTGTTAGGAATATTTTTAATCAATTCATAATCTGTAATCATTCTTTTTTTGACATCAACTGCATTTCCTGACTTTGTATCTTCCAATTCCCAAATACGACCTAATTGCGACAGGCTATTCAAAAAAAATATAATTTGTTCGTCAGTCGACAATTGTCCTCTTAAATGACGAATATATTGTTTTTGTTCAGTGCCCAACAACTCAGTTTGATTATTAATAAACGAAACGGTTTGATACAGGTGTCGAAAGTAATGTCCAAGTCTAAATTGGTGTCCTCCATAGTATTTTTCAAAGTTATTGGGATAAAACATTTTGAATTGTTCTCCTTTACGCTTAGCCCAACTTAACGTTATATCTCGCGGCTTTTGTGATTTAGGATTTGACCAACAATCCAGAATTGCATTTAGTTTCTGCCGGGAATTACTCATAAGCATAATTGTCTCCCATTGAATATAATAGTCGGATTGAACTTTAGGTTTTAAAGCAGCAAATGCAAGAACTTTCTTTATGAATAAGGTCTTATACTTAGCATTAGTAATGCCTAGTATAGTTTCTTGCCCATCCTGTCCGACTCCAAAAAAAACAATAAGGTACAGAATATCTGCTCGAGCTAACTCCTTAAGATTAATCTCCCTTTTCTTAATTGTGGGATTATTATTTAATAATTTTAGGTACTCTGATTCATAAATCTCAGCTTTTACGGCTTCTTCAAATAACAAGGCTAATTCATTAGCAACTTCAGTGTATTGTTGTTTAACGACCTGAAAAATCTTACGGTGAGCTATAGTATCTTTTTCTATATCATTAGTAGGTATCTTATCCTTACTAACTGGCAGCCTAAAATAATATGTGAAAGACAATTCCGAAACATTATCCCGATGAAGCCGAATAAGTTCAAAAAATCGCCCTTCAATCTTCTCATATTTAAAGCTTTCCAATTGAACGTCATTGGCTTCTCTTTGTTTCTTGAATGATAGAAGAAGAAAAAGGAATCCCGCTAATGCAAACAGAGTCCCTGAAGTTCCAGCAGTAAAGTCTCCTTTAGTACCATAGACTGTCCAGTAATTCTTATATCTTTCTTTTACATCTTCTTCTTTAACGTCTTGTTCTGAGGAATTATTAACTGAAGATAATGACTTCATTTTTAAGGGTTTTTCTACTATCTCTTCCAATGGTTCATCATGAAAAACAGTATAAGTATAGAAAATACCGAATAATACAAAGGATAGAGCCAAAATCTGAATCATTAATTCAGTCCCATGTTTTTTATTAAACATTTGATTTTTCTTTAAAATATCCGGATTCATATAAAAAATTCTAAACTTTATTCAATATGCAAAGTATAATAAACTTTAGAAAAAAGCAAGCATCGCAATGTGAGAAATATCTACCTAAGCACACTTAGTAAGTTCATCTTAAAATAAATCGGTAAATCTTTACTGAAGCTATAGTCTTATAATTTGTAGATGGTTTACCAAAAGGACGACCATTCCTTTAAAAGAACCTCTTGCTATTTCTGGCTTGATATAGTTGAGAGGTCAGTTCCAGGATCTTGATAGTAATAAATGCATTATTCTAAAAGCTGATGAACTTGTGCCGGGACCGGCATTACCATAGCAAAGAAATATAACTTCATCTGGTAACTCGTATCGGTCTGCATTAAGGCTTAGGCAAAGACTACCTTCTGCTGATCATACCGTGTCTCCGGTACCTTTTCATAGTCACGGGCCTGTTTTATCCTTGTACTTGAATAGAACAAGCTACACATGGATATTCTTCACGAAATTTTAAATGGTCTTGCTGTGAATTGCCGGAAGATCTGCATAGCGCTCCATCAGAAGGTCTTCTATTTGCGCTGACAACAGACAAAGCTGCAGTTCAAGGACCACTTTGACATACTTATAGTGAACTGAAAGCCGTTTTAGTAAATTTCTGAGGCGTGAGATCCAGCCGTGGAAACCCTTATCTGAAAGCGAACGGTACTTGCGGACCGTTGTCCGATACGATCCCATTTCCATATAAATCTAGCTTACATTTAAGCCCGATTTAAATGATTCTTTAACTTTGTACTATATAAAAACTCTATTTTTATTAAGAGGCTGATATCGTTTTATTTCTCACACGCGGCTTTTTTCCATTTTTACCTAATCCATTGGTGAATTACTTTTGCTAAAAATGGATGGTACAAAGTTGCGAGTTACATTTTGCCTCTGCTTGATCTAGAATTCGAAAAACATTGAACAAAAAGAGGTCGGGATTAATTACTCGCTCATGATTCTATGGTCTTCTGTTCCTTAGAAGAGAAAGAATGGTTAAGACCACTAAATTTAATCATCGGTAAAAAGATATCCAGACGTCATCAAACATCTGTGAATAACTGGTCCTGAACAATAATGGGTAATGGACATCCCCTATATAAGGATATTGCAAGGAGTTTACTATTTGATTTTGATAACTGGTACTAAGTCTAGAAAAACAGTGGTACATGCACTGCACCACACATTAGAAGGTATTGGCTGTGTCGAGGCGCAGAATAACGCAGTCCATTTACGAAATAAAAATTCACTTTATTTCCGGATTTAGCATTGGGATCCAAATGTAAAGTACTTCTGCTTTGAATACATAGATTAGTTGAATTAGGAGAGGCTTGCAAAACGGATCATTGATGATAGATTCAAAATGAGTCTTTCCACCATTCTCTCTCATGTATCTAGTTTGAAACGAATATGAAATGCATAGTGTATAGCACCAAGCAGCAACTTAAATCCGCTTCTTATCCAATAGATTCCAGTAATGCTCCCCCAAGATCGTCATTTTGCAGGATTTGGATTCCATAGCGGCACCATACATATGTTCTGCCCCATCTGGCACCACCAGATTGACGCGGTTAAATTTCTGAAGGATCTTGAACTTTTCGACTTTTCCCTGTCTAGCACAGCCGCTTTCGGGTTCATATTCTGGATCCAGAGGAAAATTTTCACCTTTGACCTGGAAGAGCACATTGAGCTTTCGAAGGTCTTCAAGACTGATCGGGGGCTGAACCTTTCGTAAGGTCGTAAAGCTAGTAACGTTGGTTTTGAAGATTGGCCGTTGCTCCCAGGAGCCAAGGGATTGATCGATATGGGCATAGACAGAACCTGGCGTAACATCGCCTGTTAAGTTAGCCGCACTTCCGCTCAAAGCATCAACCAGCAAGCGAGTAAATACACCAGATCCTCCAACCTCCTGTGCATACTGGGTTTTGCTGGAGGCGGTTAAGATGGTGATGCCCTCGCTGAGTAGAGCATGGTTTTTTTTGAAGTTTACATCCCCCATTCGTCCCGAGTGGCAACAATCTAAAATAATGATTTTGTTTTTGGCCGGTGAATCATTGGCCAGTTGCAATATGTCGTCCATCGATAAGCCCTCATCGCCTTCGCATGCGTCAGAGGTCAGCAGATAACCCCCCGTGCTTTCAATATATCCATGACCTGCAAAGTAGAAAAGCGCAATTTCATTATTTTCAGCAAAAAGAGCTATTACGGCACTTTTTAAATCTTTCTTGCTAACTGCCGCAATGTCGCTCGTACCGCATAGCAATTGCACGTCAAAGTTTTTGGTACCGTCACCATGCCGTTCCAAAATCGACTCTATATCATGAGCATCATTTACACAGCCGTTAAGGTCTTCCGTGTGCTGGTAATAATCAATTCCAACTACTAGTGCTTTTTTCATCTGTATCTGTTCTTCCCTTCTCTCATCATTTGATCTATGGCGGAAGAGATGCCGCGCCAAGTCCATGAGATGGTTCTGTTTCGTTGTAAGCCTGCGGGCAAATAGGAATACTCATCTGCGCCATCGATGTATACACCGAACACTGGCACATCATGCTTGTGGGCAAAGGCAATTTCTTTTGCTATGCCGGTGGCAGATGACATGTGCCTCCCAACAAGCACAATTAGCAAATTACATAGATTAATTTTATCGTGGATAATAGCCTCCCACTGGTGTTGAGGCAAAGCGGTCTTGCTGGACCAATCCTGGATAGAAAATGGGCTAGTAGAAAGATGTCTTTGCCCTAAAAAAAGCATTTTCAGCGTTTCATCGTGATCGAAGTCAAAGGCGATGAAAGCTCGAGGATCATTAAATGCCATAGTTGATTAATTAAATGGTTTTCTTTATTGGGTCTTCGTACTGTTTTTTTTTGCGCTTATATGGGCAGGTCATTATTAAGTACTGGCCTGCTACATTTTACTTTGGTCGCTCCAATCACCCTTCATATTTAGGCAGGCTCAAAAAGGGAATATTTTCACGGAACCTGTCCGTTTCCCCCAGAGCAGTCTGAGCCGTTTTTCTTAGCAAATTTAATTTATCTTCGTTTCCAGACAAGACATCTAGTAATTTTTTTTGTTCCAAATTCTCCACATCCTTCCACTCCCGTAAACCAATTTTCATCAGTCCATGGTAATCACCTCTAGAGAAGGAATTGCCCAGGTACTTGGCAATAACGCAAAGACTGGAAGGGATGCCTAGCTCTAAGCGAATATGAAGTTTTTCGATACGCTCACCGAGTTCAAGTCCTGGATTTAAGATTTCGACAATGCGTCCGGCCACAGGGATCAAATCCCTAGTGCGACTGGCAGCGTTTCGCATCGGCCCAGAAAAACCATCGAAACGTCCGCCATGGCGTGTCATGGTATTTTCGATATCACTCATCGAACTGTTCCCTATCCAAAATAAACAAGCCGTTGCTTTTTTATACCGACTCGCTGCCGTTCTATCGTCGAGATTTTGGCCCAGCGCGTTGAGTACAAAATAAGAAATACCTTGTGCCTGGAGTTCATTTTTCCAGGAATTCATTTCTTTTGTGGCACCTTTTGAATTTATAGGCACATAGATATCATTTAATTCCGTACTAAGCTGACAGAGCACAATCAGTAAGGGGTCCGAGACCTCACTGGCAGAAAGGGCATTTATCATACTGCTTATTCTGATGACGCTTTCTACTTCAACGCCACTCTCACCCGCCAGCCTGCCGAGTGTGGTAAGCTGGTAATGGTTCGCGGGGTTTTTCGTGATAAGTTGGTTTGTCTTCAGGTTATCTAGGCACTTGGCAATCTCCCTTGGATCCATAGTCCAATTTACCTCATTGGTTGCGCGTTGAAATGCACCGAAACTTGAGGTTAGAAAATCAATAATATCTGCGTCACTCGCGCCATAAATTTCTCCGCTGCGTTTGGAAAAGGAAACTAACAACCTTACTATCAAGGAACGCAAATCGGTGAATTCATTAAATATTCTTGAATTAATATCTTCGGGTTTTCCCAATACATATTTTAGCCAATAATTATGGGCATTAACACTGGAAGTGCCCAGTAGGTAGGAATACCCGCGTTCAGCAAAACCAAGTCTTCCTGCGCGGCCAATTATGTTTTTATATTCTGCAACAGAATAGGGTGTTGGCGTTTTACCAGGGTGTTCCAATCCAGAAATAATAACTGCTTCGGCAGGGGTATTGATGCCCATGGCCAAAGTGGTAGTAGCGACGATGACCCTGATTTTGCTCTCTTTCATGCGGAAGGTTTCCTCCACCAAAAGCCTTTCCGCTGCATCAAGATCCGAGATATGGAAGGCTACCCCTCCAGCCAAGGTATACCGCAGCCGATTAGAAGCATCTGATAAGTCGCTGGTAGGAAGTTTTGCTAGTAAATCTGCGGCCGGGGGCAATGCAAGATATTCAGCCAAATACCTGGCGGCGCCTCTGGCCTCCCCTTTACTTGGTCTAAAGACGATGACCTGCTTGCCTTCACTAACGAGTTTCATTACCAAGGGTTTGATGTAATCCTGGTCAGAATTTTTAACGCGCTCAGGGTTGATACAGGCGGCTTGTGCGATTTCTTGGGTCAAAGAATCTATTGTTTTAATACTTCCATCATAGAGTACAAGTCCTTCCAGTAATGGAACGGGCCGTGTTTTTTGTTTTAAATAACCACATCCCAGCCATTTTTCAAACCCATTGGTTTCGCCGATTACTGCGGAAAGGCAAATAAGTTGTGGGATGATGCCATATTGCTGTTTTGATTTGATTACGGTGAGCAAAAATTCCAGATTTACCCCCCTGGATTTATCGGTTATCATCTGTACCTCATCAATAACGATGAGGCCGATCTGCTCAATAAGATGGGGTAGGCCGAGCATGATGGAAGCAAATTTTTCGTAGGTCATCAGGCAGATGTCATAACGCCCGCGTATAAGTGCAGGAACCTGATCACTGACATCACCTGTCGCCCGGATAACTTTTATCCCCTGCGAGTCGTATTTTCGGGTGAATTCCTGATATTTATCATTGACCAATGCCTTTAGAGGTAATAGAAAAATGCTTCTTTTTCTTTTCAACGCGCAAGAAATGGCGGCAAGTTCTCCAATCAATGTTTTCCCAGAAGAGGTTGGAGCAGAAACGAGCAGGTTTTTCCCCTCAAGTAAGCCATAATCATTAACGGCACTGATCTGCAGCGCATTGAAGCTGGGTATATCTTTCCACAGTGCAATCACTTCTTGAGAAAAGCCCACTTCATTGAGGCTACCAACTTCCGCTGAAATCTTTCTATGGCTTAATTGGGGAAAGTAGGCATAAAAAGTTTTACCTGGTGTTAGGTAAGGGAATGAAAATCCTGCTTCCATTTTACCGTGAAAAGTGGGTGTCTGCACTTTGCCTTGCTCCTGGGCAAGTTTAGTAACTTCAGCACAAACTTTTGTGATCACTTCAAAAATATTGAGGCTTTCTGTAGGTCCGTTTATAACTTGCAGTTGCTTTAAAAAACAGTAGCTCAACAAGCCATGCCCCGATTTTGCATCTTCCCAGGCTGGTTCATATCCTGCGGAGGCGGTAAGCACCAGCTTTCCATTGCCTGAAAAACCGTCTAGAATATCCTGGGAAGAATAGTTTCTCTGAGCGAAATCGTTTTTAACGCTCCTGGTTCCATAACCTCCTGAAAAACAACAATCCAAAATACAGATCATCCGTTTAGAAGGAATTTTTTCGATAGCCTGAAAAAGCTCATCAAAGGAAATACTGGTATTGCTGAGCTCAGCTTCATTTGAGTCATAGCACAGCAATTCATGGGTACTGGTACCATGTCCGGAAAAAGTTAATAGCACGAAATCGGTTCCATCGACGGTCTGCAAATCAGACAGGGCTTTAATTATACCCGATTTTGTTGCCTTTTCATCAATCAGGCAGGTAGAATCCACACCGAGATTATCACAAAAAAGTCCATGCATAGCCATCGCATCATTCGCTGCACAACTCAGCCAACGGACACCTGAAGATTCATATTTGTCTATTCCTATAAATAAGCCCTTGTAATTCATTTTTTCTATTGCGCTATACTTTGGCTCCATTGGAGAATCAGTGATTTAATTTCTTGGCTTAGACCGTTCTGGCACTTTTTCAAATTAAATTCAGATACCGAATATTCTGAAATATTATCCAAAATCCCTTCTTTCAAAACGATATCCTCTTTTAAGATAAGCATGGGCAGACCGGCCATATAGGCCATACCGGCCTCAATCTGTATCCACGGTGAGGACCGGTGCTGATGGATGTACTCCTCGCTATCCTTAAAAAGCCCGATAAAGTCATGGCTTCGGCCTAAACCGATAATCATGGCGCCTTTACACTGCTGCATCATTTTTTTGATGGGCTCCATTGGATTTTTATTGCTCCATTGGTTAATGCCTAGGTTCATAGGTGCGAGCTCAAGCTCTGATAGAAATTCATTGACCAATTCCAGAAACTTTGCTTGTTTTTTATGGTGCGGCGTTGGGTGACTAATAAAGATTTTGACGGTGGATTTTTGCATTAAAAATAGTCTATGTTGTGGTTTTCGGGATTGATTAGAATAATGAATTTGCTTAGCTTGCGGGCATAAGTGAAAATATCGGCTGTGCCTCCAAGACTTGCGGAAGGCCGCTGATTCCACAGTACAAATAGCAGGTTGCAAGAATCAACCAGCTGCTTGCCGGCAGCTAAAAATGCGGCTTCGCTTGGATTAGGGTAATCTAGGGTTTGTATATTTTGGCATTTCTTCAAAAGGGCAGTATACTTTTTCTCATCGCTTGCTGAGAAAGTCGTTTCGTACAGCTTACTTGGAATTACTGCCGTCAGAGTGATGCCCAGCTCTACGCAAATTTCTGCGAACAGCTGATCTGCACCTATGGCCAAAGAAGAATATGCATGAGCTACATATATGCTTTTAATTTCTCTTCGAAGCTGCGTTTGTATCCACAGCTGGTTATCTTGACTGCCTAAATCCTGATGTCCGGAAATTCCGATAGATAAACTTTTGTCTGCACTCATCAACTTTGGATTATAATGGATCAATATTAATATTACTTGAATAAAAAGCACCACCAGCAATCCATTCTTGCAATATTAGGTAGCGATAAGCGCTTTCGATTACCCACAGCAATTCCTCCCCTTGTGTTATGTAAATTTTCTTGATGTGAGGATAGAATTTGAGGTATTCATATCCTTTATAACTGACTTCACTAGATGCATCGGAAACTGGAATTACAGCACAAAGACCCTTATCCCCGTCCATAAATCCGAGCTCCCAAGGCATCCATTTGTATATTTTGGCATTGACTGAAATGGCTAGTAAGAGTGTCTTTGAAGCTTTCATACGTTTTCTGATCTTTTCTGCGGTTTCTTTGGTGACATTGTTCCTATCCAAATCATTATCAAGGATCCAGTCGACGTATACAGAAAGCCCATTTCAGTTAATTCTAGATAAAGACCTTTGACGATCTCGCGATCTAAAAAACTATGGGAGAGGAAAATATCAAAAGTTGCGCTCATGGGGGTGTCGGCAGCAGCAAACCTTTTCACCCGTTGGGTCGTGCCGGCATTTCGGAATTTGTTTAGCAAGTAGGTACTATGATATAAAGGCATTTTTGCTTGTTTTAAATCATTTATAAGTTAACCGATAGCCCTATATCGTCTTTACCATAATAGGTTTGGTACCGATATTTCATCTTTATCGTATCATCGTCCCAATATTGGTTAAAAAGGGTGAGATAGTTGAAATGAAATTCCATTCCCTCCATTTTGGGGAGGAGAAGCTTAGCGATGGTTTGTGGTTCTGGATGTTTGTACCTAGCCCCATTAGAAGATACCAATATTTTGTCGGCATCGATTTTGTTCATAAGGCTTAGCAGTGTACTTTTCTTACTCCCATGATGGGCAAGTTTCCAGGCATTTAGCTTGAGTTTCTCGGCACCTATCTCTTTTAGCAGTTGATCCACTACTTTCAAATGTACTGAGGTGGGCGCATCCCCGGAAAACAGACAGGATTTGCCCTCGTATTCTCCGATAAATGCAATGGAGCTTCTGTTGGCCAACGCGTTATCGGCGACAATGGTTTCTTGCTGCCAGTCTGAAATCTCTTCTTCTCCCAATAATGCCAAATCGCTATAACGGCAATCTTCTTCTAGTTTCATGCGAAAGGTTTCTGGATCTTTTAAGTATTCACTTTCCTTTTCCCACTTGCGCTGGAGCTCGACTAATGTAGATTCATCGGGACTGATCAAGATTATTTTCATACCTCCTCTGAGCGTGAATCTGGGTAGGCCCTCTTCGTTAATCATGACTGGGCCACCCAGGAAATGGCTAATGTTTTGTGGGATATTTTTTTCTTTAATTAAAATAGAAAGATAGTCTCCCTGATCGACTCCGAGCAGATTGCTGGGGATTTTATTGAGCTGCTCAAGGCCATTAAACCATATTTCTTCAATGACAAAGTTTAATGAGGATTCATTGAGCATGCGTACGATTCCATCAATGTGATCGATGTCTACATGGGTGACAATCAGTAGCTCCAGGGCCTCTAATTTTGGACAAACTTTTTTAAGCGCTTCCGCCAAGATAGGATAATTGTAGTACGGTCCGCCGTCAATTAAAATATATTTTTCCTTGCCGGTATCACCGTATTCAATCAGAATGCTATCGCCAAAAGCGGCAGGTAAAAGATGGATGTTATACATAGCTTATATTTTTAGTTTCCAATCAGCATCGCCGTAACTCACCAGGGACATACTGACAATTAGGCCATCGGACAATAATTTTTGTTTTGCCTTGAGCATGATATCGCCAAAATTCACTTCCTTACCCTGGTGCTCATGAAAGAACTCGACGAGACAGGTTACAATTTTTGCGGCCTGTGGACCGATTATTTTGGTGAAATTAGTAATGACAATCGAAGCCCCTTTTTGCATGAATTCACTGCCGACATCAAATCCTTGATTATTTACATTTGCTACCTCGCAGCCAATCACAATCGCAATGGGATTGACCTGCTGCGCTATGTGCTTCTTACCTAAATGGGTTTGCACCAAAAATTCTCCATCGCTGATTTCAATTTTATCTACTTCGAAGACTTCATCTTGCTCTACGTGAACGATGAGAATAATGGTATCCGGTTCTTGGGTACGTGTTATTTCTTCCCAATCTTTCCAGTTCTCGGCTATCTCGCACGGAGAAAGGCTCCGAAGTTTTTCATACAATGCTAAACGAAGACCAGGAGTTCCTAACTCCATTCGCTCTACAGATCCATGAATGGCTTTTTTAAAGACCTCCAATTGACTCCTGTTCTCGTTGGGCTCATTGCTCACTAGAAAATCGCCACCGTTAAAATCGATGCCGCTGGGCGGCGATTTGTGAAATTCTATTACCCGGCTAAATCCCCAGAAACCAAATGGACAGATGTGCGGCGAGGGGTGTTCGGATTTGTCAAAGCATTCCATGCACTTACCTACTTTTAATGCTTCGGTAGCATTGCTGCACATCGTTGCACCCTCGGCCGGCGGTGGCAGCTCATATGCAAATCCAATGGGTAGAAAATCTGCCCCGTCACTGCAAACTTGAATGGGTGAACCAATGGCTTTATTCTGGAACAAACGGGTGTATAATACACTCCCTTGGGTAGCGAGCTTGATAAAAATGGTCTGATTGGATTCATGATAAATATCCTCAGGAAAATCAATGCTGTTTTTTGCAGCGCTACTGACAGTATTTCTAATTTTGCAGATGATATTTTTGATGCCTTCACTTGAGTTAAATCGGAAGGGCTGATTTTGGTTGATGCCTGTAATGTCGACCTCTGCCCCTTTATCCTCAATAACGATGCTGGCCGCAAAACTAGATCGAGTAGAAAGAGTGTGTATGTCTTTGCGAGGAGCATCGATGACGATGAGGGTCATCGGTTCCAATTTCCCTGATTCGTCATGGGCTACGCTTGCTGTTAATTTGCCCCACTGGATCAATCTATTTTGGTGAAACGCTTTGATATCAGCTTTAAAGAAAGGGCTTACGCTTGGTGCTCGAAAATCAAAATCCACGGTTTGGCTATTTCCCAGACGAGGAAGAAAAAGTGAACGCTGCTGGATGGTCCCTCCTTCTGGTTGGAAATGGAGAAAAATCTCTTCTTCCGGTGTCGAATCATCCTTAAATAAACCTTCCTCGTGGAAAACTTGATCTGCCGAAATAAAGGATTCTCCACCACTGCCTATGCGGATTTTGGCTAGATAAGCTCCATCATGCTGAAGGTTACTCAGAACTGATTCATCGGAATCCGCCTTAACGATTCTAAATTGTAGGAAACGCAAATGTTCTTCTGCCAGCCAATCCCTGTAGATATCCTCTTGTTCCTCATCTTCGAAAAAATCATCTGGGATAGTTTTTTGAAAGGACATGGTGGTCCTATTGGGGGAATCCTGCTCAAAACCACTCCTTGAATTGGCGTCGCCTAAAGTGTTTTGCTCTGCTTCGCTTACAGCGACACCAATTTCTTTGAGTAGCTCCAGATCAGCATGGCCATCGATATTCAACAGCTTACTATGTTGTTCAATGATGGTTTTAAAATTTTTGGCTTGTAATAGTTTAGGCTGGCCGATTCTAGGGTTGAAGATAACTTGCCGGTTATTTGGTAACCGATCTAGGCGTTGACGTATCGATACATAAGCTTTAGTCAGTGGCTTACTCCAATCAAGTCTAGCATTGTAATAACTTTTGACGGGTTGAAGCCGTTTAATAAGTTTGATGAAATCTTCGTTTTCTCCAATACCGGCAATCAATTGATCAAGAAAAATTTCCAATTGTGCTTGATTTACAAAAAGGACAGCGGAGGCCTGATAGTGATTGATGATGTTTTGAATATTTGCCCAGGGGTCAACAGCGGGCTTGAAACTGCCTTTGTGATCTGCTGCAATTGATATGATCAGGATATCGGATTTGACTTCCCATACTCTTTCTAGCGTGTCGAGGATAGAAATCGTAAAACGTTGGGAAGCTTTGTGTGCGCGATGGCGTGAAGCGGCTTCCTTGCTTATGGTGGTTGGGCTGCTCAGGCTACCAAAAGACCTTAAAGAGGCATAACTGGTTCGCTCAAGGGCTTGTTTGGAAGATTCCTGGCGGCAGAATACCTGAACTGGCCAGCTCCACTTTATATTAATCATAATTTATAAACATTATTCTCAAACCGCAGCGGTATACTCCGAATGTGTTTTTTCACACCCCGTGACTTGGACCAATTCCATTACTTATCTCAAGTAAAGGGCCTGTATTATCTCAGGTTGTTACAGAACAAGAGCTAAAGTCCCCTTAAATCGACGCATTGCTGTGAGTGGTTTAGATAGCTAAAAATATTAAAAAAAATCTTGCTTCCAGCTAGGAGTGGTAAAGAAATTTTTAAATGTTATCAATTCTGTTTTCGTTTTGATTAAACACTAAAAGAAGGCTACTTTTTTACTACGTTCGCATTCCACTGGGATCAAGATATGCCGTATTGCAAATTGTGCCATTTTGCGTACAAAATTTAGTTTATCATATAATATAATAGAGGTCTAGTATGTATGCATACCAAACTTCTATTTAAACTCAATCATCGCTTTAATCACTTTATTACCCGGATCAAGCCAGTTGCTGAACTCTTCCTTAACAGCCTCAAAAGGTACCTTATGTGTGATGTAATTAGTTGGATTAACCAATCCGGCTTTCATTGATCTGATAACATGTTCAAAGTCTTCTGTTGTAGCATTTCTGCTGCTCATCAACGTAGCCTCACGTTTGTGAAATTCCGGATGATTGAATATCAAATCACCCTTTTGTAATCCTATCAGCACAAATCTCGCTCCGTGCGCCATGTAATTAATAGCATTGTTAATTGCTTTTTGGTTACCAGTGGCATCAATAACCACCGTGGCCATATCACCACCAGTCACAGCACTCAACTGCTGCAGAACATCTGAATCAAGGGCATCAATTACATGGGCTACTCCTAACCTGTCCTTGCAGAAAGCCAGGCGATCCTTGTTTACATCCAGGGCAATCACCTTCGCTCCTGCAATTCTCGCAAATTCCATAGTGCCCAGCCCTATCGGACCGGCACCTATAACCAATACAAACTCTCCAGGCTGTATCCCTGCCCTTCTAATACCATGGGCTCCAATCGCGAGCGGCTCAACCAATGCAAGTTCTTCATAGCTAAGATCATTGCCATGCAGTAATGTTCTGGAGGGCACAGAAATATATTCCCGCATTCCACCATCCACATGCACCCCGAAAACCTGCATATGAACGCAGCAGTTCGGCTTGTTCATACGGCAGGCTATGCATTGGCCACAATTAAAGTAGGGAATTATGGTAACCCGCTCCCCTGCCCTAAAATCATCATTCCCATCTACAGCTATCAATTCACCAGATAGTTCATGACCCAACACACGGGGATAACTAAAAAAAGGCTGTGTTCCTTCAAAAGCATGAAGATCTGTACCACAGATGCCAACCCTTTTTAACTTGATAATGGCATGATCTTTTAATAATTCTGGTTGTTCTGTAGTAGAATAGTTGAAATTTCCAGGACTTGTGCAGGTTAAGGTTTTCATTGAGGTATGACTAAGCATTTGCAAGGGCCCTGTCCAGATGCACGTATCCGCCATCAACATGAATAATTTGTCCTGTTGTGTGACTCGATACGCTCGACATCAGAAAGGCAGTCATATTCGCTATCTCAGTAGCGGTAGTCATCCTGTTTTCTAAGGGGATTTTGCCAGTGATTTCTTTCAGTTTCTCTTCTGCATTGTCCAAAGTATCAATCCAGGTTTCGTAAGCAGGCGTCCAGCATTCAGCAACTACTACAGCATTTACACGGATGCCATATTTCAGTAGTTCTACTGCCCACTCTCTAGTGAGTGCATTCCTGCCTCCATTCGCTGCAGCATAAGCTGATGTATTTCCCTGTCCTGTCTCTGCAGTTTTAGAGGTGATGTTTACAATTGAGCCTTTGCTCTTGATCAACTCTGGCAAAGCATAGTGAGCCATTAAATAATAGTGTACCACATTTTTATGCAATGATGCCATGAAATCTTTATAGTTCCCCCCTTCAAGGCTTACCCCATCATTCACACCGGCGTTATTTACCAGACCATCAATGCGTCCAAATTCGGCAATGATTTCTTTAACTACTGCTTCGCATTCATCGGGATTAGATAGCTCTGCTGTAAATTGTGCTGCCTTTCCTCCGCTGGAGATTATTGCATCAACCACTTCCTGATTGTCGGCGGATTTTCTGCCAACTACTACAGCAGTAGCCTGTTCTTTCGCAAACACCTCTGCTATACCCCTGCCAATGCCTTTGGCAGCGCCAGTGATAATGATGATCTTATCTTTTAATTGTAAATCCATGTCGTCCGTTTATATTTGTGTCTGCACAATTTATATTTTTTTTATTGCTTTGTATTTGTAATGTTGGATTTTAGATTAAATTATATCCGGCCGACCTGAAATTAAATGAAAAACATAATTGCCGTTATACTCATAGCTACATTATCAGTCTCCTGTTCACAAAACGATAAACCTGCTCAGGAAGTAATTACACCAGATACACCAGCAACAGCTTTAATTACAGATAGGAATAGCAAAGTAATACGAACTCGCTCCCCGATCAAATCAGAGACACTGCAGTTTATACAATTTGACGGTAATTATGATTACGAGTATGCCTACTTTCTGGATCATAACAAAGACACAGTGAGATTGGTAACGGATGCAGATTTTAAGCTGAGTGACGTTGGAAAACTTATGGCGGTAACATGGAAAACGGATACACTGTTTGAGGCAGGTGAGGGAGAAAGAAGATACACTGATAAACGCTTATTAAGCCATAACATTATCGCCGGAAAGCCTTATGTAGCACGGGTAACTGAAAGCAAAGTTATAGCTGACATCAATGCCTTGCCTGAGGTTAAGAACAATGTAGATAAAGTACTGATTACTGCAAAGCCCAGTTTTAACAGGCCATATTATCAGGTGGAGAGCTCGCTTACTAATGAAGATAATAACTCCAGACTTTATACTTTCAGGGTATATCTGTTTCCCAGGTATGAAATTAAAACCTTGAACAATGCAGATGAGACCGAACGGAGCCTTGACGAATGGCGGTTAAGTAATCAAAAATAGTTCCTTCAGGAATTATTGTCTAGGATGTAGCGGAACAATCAGGTAGCAACCATCCAATTGATGGGCATGATTATTATCATAACCTACAGTCAGGATATTAAAAGACGGCATATCCTGATTAAATAAATCCAGCGACCCCCATTCATCATTGTAATAATACCCACCCGACTTTACACTTCCCGAAAGTAAATAACTGATTGGATGTTTAAATTTCACAACATCTGTTCCTATTTTAAGATTAAAATAACCGATACCGTACCAACGGGCGGGTTTTGTTACAGGGGCGGCGGCCATGGAAAAGTAAGTACCAGATTTATAATGCTGCTTCAGAAAATAATCGATAGTAATAGCAGATTTCGGATTTTCCCAATCGTAATGCTTAAATCCGGATTTAGCACTATAATCTGTTGCAGGTAATAATGTATGAAAATTGTGCTCAAATTCATCAGGAACATCGATTTTGCTATTTTTCGGGATATAGATCTTCAATGCTTCTCCCTTAACCGACAGGATGAAGGTCATTGGGTCTTTCTCTTCATAAACCGTAACTGCATCAGCTTGCGCTAATAAGTCCCTGGTCAGGTCTGCCAGTTTCTCGGAGGACATTAACAGGTCTTTATTGATTATTTTGTATGGCAGTTTCTGGTGAGTCCCTGTCTTCAAGTAATTACTGTAACTATCTTCATACAGCAAGTGTCCGTTAAATGGACGGCCAAATGCTGTTTTGCCGGTTTCATTGAGACTGTCTAAGGGCTCTCCTATTCTATTAATCCTGTAATATGTGATGGAATAATTTGGTTCCTCATACTGCTTTGCCTTAAACTCCTCTACGCTTTGCACAATAATATTCTCCTGGATCGAATCCCTGAATATCTCTCTTGGCCTGGTGCCAGTAAACAAAGGTATAATTTGATAATTTTCGCTTTTTACGCTTTCGTTTAGCGCCGGATAGCTTTTATACTTTTCAGGGAGACGCGAGAGGAAATATCGCTCACTTCTAAAGTAAGCCCTGACTAATAATCCAAGAGTAATTACTGAAATGATGAGGATTATTAAATGCATTTTCTTTTTGTTCATGTAATGGTTTTATCTGGAACCTGGTTGCGGGTCGAAAATACGGTTAGTTTCCTAACGACCATCAAATATTTTTCATAAGATACTGCTGCCTGCATAAGCATCTCGCAATCAGAATTAAATCTTAATTGATCGAAATCATATCGTATGGAGATCTACTCAATCCAGTAAGAAAATTATGGGTATAACATTTAAAATGGAAAGATGATAAAGTTGTATAAATCATCAAGACAGATTCTTATATTGATCAGCATGTCTAAAAACGCTTTACTCGTCCTTATTATTATCGTAGTTTCGATTCATGTTAAGGCACAGTTCCCACAATCTTCAACCTTTACAAAAGCTGACACTTTACGCGGTTCGCTCAGTCCTTTACGGAGTTGTTATGATATTAATTATTATCACCTTGATCTTAAGTTTGAAATTGAAAATAGATATATCAGCGGAAGTAACACTTTCAGATTTACCGCAACAGCGAATATCGATACGTTGCAGTTTGACCTCTATCAGAATCTGAAGATCAATAAAATTATGTATCATGGCCTCTCAATAGAGTATACCAGGAAGTATAATGCTGTATTTATTTCCTTCCCAAAAGGAATCAGTAAAGGACTTAAAGAAGAGTTTACCGTCTTCTATGAAGGCAGTCCACCGCAGGCAAAAAAGGCACCCATGGAAAGTGGAATTGTATATGCTACCGATTCCTTAGGATATCCCCTGGTAGCTACAGCCTGTGAAAGTAAAGGAGCAAGTATATGGTGGCCAAATAAAGATCACCTTTCAGATGAAGTTGACAGTATGCTGATTAGTATTACCGTCCCATCAAATTTAAAAGAGGTATCTAATGGCCGGCTCCGCAAAGTCACTAAACTAAATGGCTCTTTTACGAGATATGAATGGTTCGTAGATAGTCCTATTAACAATTACAATGTTGCAGTAAATATTGGCAACTATAGCCATATACAAGATAAGTATGCAGGTGAAGCAGGACCGCTAACCTTAGATTATTGGGTGTTACCATACAATGGTACCAAAGCCACAAACAGCTTTAGTAAAAACGTCAAAGCCATGCTCCATTCCTATGAATACTGGTTTGGGAAATATCCTTTTTATCAAGATGGGTATAAACTTGTTGAAACGCCATACCCTGCTATGGAACATCAAAGTGCCATAAGTTATGGCGGCTATATGAAAGGTGGACCAAAAAACGAATTACAGGATCCTCTCAGCAGCAAAATGTGGGATTTTGTTATCATACATGAAAGTGCGCATGAATGGTTTGGGAACAGTATTACAGCAAAAGATCTTGCCGACCTATGGATTCACGAAGCTTTTGCCAGCTATGCCGAATCATTATTTATCGAAAGCCAGAGCGGTAAAAAGGCAGGACGGCAATACCTCCTCAAAATTCGTTCAGGTATTGCGAATAAAGAACCAATAGTGGCAGCCTATAATGTAAATCAGATGGGTTCCGGAGACATGTATAGTAAAGGTGCGGCCTTATTACATATGATCAGAACAATAATCAACGATGATAGAAAATGGCGATACATCTTGCGTGGCCTGAACAAGCAATTTTATCATCAGACAGTAACCTACAATGATGTTGTAGATTATATATCTGCACAGGCAGGATTGACTTTCAAACCAGTCTTCAACCAATATCTATTACATAAAGAGTTACCTGTTCTTGAATTTAGAACTGTTCGGGGTATGCTTCAGTCACGATGGTCAGCCGCTGAACCAGGTTTTAATCTGCCTGTAAACATCGACTTTAAAGGTGAAACCAAAACCATATATCCAGACGGTGAGTTTCGGGATATAAATATCAAAGGTATTAATGAAAAAAACATCGTGATAGAACGCTCTAATTACTATTTTACATTATCAGGGGAATAAATATAAAAGCATCGCCGTCAGTCAGCCAACGCTATACTGATAGAAAATTCTTAATATTGCGCACACGATACATATCCCAATAATATACATATGAACTGGAATAAACTACTTTCTGCCAGAAGATGGGGAAGTGAAGCTGTTGAACTTCAAAACCAGGATCAGGAAATAGCCAGATCTCAGTTTCAGCGCGATTACGACAGGCTTATCTTTTCTTCACCTTTCAGAAGGTTACAGAATAAAACCCAGGTATTTCCCCTTCCGGGAAGCGTCTTTGTACACAACCGCTTAACCCATACGCTGGAAGTGGCCAGTGTAGGCCGGTCATTAGGAAGGATATTCTACAACCAGTTCAAAAAAGATAATCCTAGCCTTGACGAGCAATATCCGCTGATCAGCGAGGTCGGAAACATTGTTGCCTCGGCCTGTCTGGCACACGATCTCGGAAATCCAGCTTTTGGACATTCGGGTGAAGCTGCAATTTCCAGATACTTTACTGATGGAGATGGTAAATCTTACCAGAATGATGTAACGGAAGAACAATGGTGCGATCTGATAAACTTTGAAGGTAATGCCAATGCGATCAGGATATTGACCCACCCTTTTAAAGGCAAAGGCCACGGGGTTTTTGCGCTGACTTACTCCACGCTGGCCGCCATTGGAAAATACCCCTGCGCCTCAATTGCTGGCGGTGTAAAAGGTGTGCTTCATAGAAAGAAGTACGGTTTTTTTCAGTCGGAAGAAGCAACGTACCGCGATATCGCCGAAGAGTTAGGTATTGCAAAAGAAAGCGATTCGCCGCTGATTTACAAAAGACACCCGCTCACCTTTTTGGTAGAAGCAGCGGATGATATCTGTTACAATATCATTGATCTGGAAGATGCTCACCGCTTAAAAATACTGACCTTTGCTGAAGTGCGTGAATTATTGTACCCCTTATGTAATGATCCAAAGATTGATGACCGTTTTGAGCGGGAGCAATCTGATGATGACGCAAAAGTTAGTCTGATGAGGGCAAAAGCAATAAACACACTGATCTGGGAATGTTCTAATACTTTTTACCGCAACCAGCAGCTCATCCTGGATGGAGATTATAATAAAAGTCTGACAGATGATTTGCCGGAACAATATACAGCCCCCTGGAAACGAATAGAAACAATTTCAGTGCAGAAGATTTATAATTCGTCATCTGTAATACAAAAGGAAGTGGCGGGTTATAAAGTAATGGCGGGTTTGCTGGAAGAATTTGTGCCTGCCTTGCTGCATAATAATACGCATTACTATAAAAAGCTGGTTCAGCTTATTCCTCAGCAATTCCAGACAGAAAAGACGGATACTTATTCGAGAATATTAAGTGTGCTGGACTTTGTTTCGGGAATGACAGATCTGTATGCTGTGGAAATGTACAGCAAAATTAAGGGGATCTCTTTTCCTTCGTTGAACTAACCACTATTATAAATGATCATTTATAAGGAATGCCCCATCAGTTTATAACTTATGGGGCATTCGTATAATAATAGTTGACGTGGGTCAGGTGCTGCTAGCAAGCTAGCTAAACAGCTTTTTCGGCTGTATATTTTACACCGAACCTGTCTGTAGCCACAACTTTTACGTTCTTCACCGAAGGCGCAAACCTGGCGACAAACATATGGTCATTTTCTTTTGGTTCAGGGAAGTGCCTTCCTGCAGGCAGCTGATCGCCTTTGTACAGTTTCACTGAAAGCGGATCATATCCGATCTCATTTTTCAACATCCCCATTGGCTTATCGTCCAGAAAATATTCAACCTTCCATTTCGGGTCCCAGTTCCATACGTTCGCTATCATGCGGGTCTGCCCTTCGAGCTGATCGAGATGGATGGCCAGCTGGTGTTCTTTAGGTAAGCCTGTCGGCTTATAATACCATTTCAGTTCATTCCCTGTAACCTCGTATACACCATAGCCTCGTGGTGTGCCATCTTCACAAATTGGCCCGGTCCACCATGCTCCGCATACTGTACCATGGTTATGCTCGAATATGCCATTGGTAATATTGTTTGCATTGTAGTGCGTATGGCCAGACATGATATGGACATTGCCGTATCCTGCCAGGATAGCATAGAACTCAGTGTTGTTTTTCACGCTGTTATACACTGGAATATGTACATTGATAATCAGCAACTGATCTTTTGAAACATATTTCAGGTCTTTCGCAAGCCAATCCAGCTGCTCTTTGGTAAAAAAACCATCATAATCCCTGTCAGTACCCAGGTATCGTACATTGTCCATCACCACGTAATGTGCTTTACCGCGGTTAAAGGAGTAATACGTGGGACCATAAGTAGCTTTGAACGTTACATCAGAAGTTTCATCGCCGCCCATTTTGTAATCCATATCATGGTTGCCGAGGGTCTGGAAAAAGGGAATACCCATCAGGGCCACAGCCTTGTCATAGTCGGCAAAGAATTCCTTAAAATCCCATACAATATCGCCTACGCATATTCCATGAATAGGTGCATCTGTACCCAGGCTTTTGATTTCTGCAATCGTATCAGGTACAGAAGTATCCATCATCTGTTTTACATCCTTTTTATTGCGCACCTGCGGATCTGCCCAAAGGATAAACTTATGATGTTCATCTGCCTGTTTCAGCTTGTTCAGCTTAAAATCATATACGCCTTCGTTTGCCAGGTGATGATAGTGTCTGGCAACAGACTGCTCTGCAGGAAATTCGTAACCGGCAGGTGTGCTGAGCCAAACCAGGGTAGCCAAAGGATCAGCATCAATGCTATACATCCCTTTTTTATCTGTTACCACTACACTGTACCCATCAGATACCACAACTCCAGGAATACCACGCTTTCCATCAGTTACTTTTCCCTGTATTTTCTTTCCTTTTTTAAGGATTGAAAAAGGAAAGGCTGGCAGACTGATCATCAGTCCGCCGGTAAACAACCCTAATCTCTGTATAAATAATCTTCTGTTCATTTCAATTTTAGTATTAAAACCGCTGCACCTCGGTGCAGCGGTTTAATTAGTTTGTAAGTGTGGTTACACCATTACTCTCTATTTCAGACACAGTTGAACTGGCTGTCATCGTATAGAAGTTATATCCCCTTACCATATCCCAGGTTTTAGTTTTAACATTGTAAGTTCCGCCCAGCTTCACAAAAATACCAAGGTCTGCTGTTTGATGTGGGATGATATAAGTGTTTGTTCCCTGGAAGAAGAATGGCTGGTCTGTTGAGGTTGCCGCATCCTTTACCTGGTAATGGTCACTGTTTACAATCCGGTACCCACCATTATCTCCAAAGATAGTAGTCTTGCCAGTACCTCCAAAGAACACAACGTCAACCGGTACAGAAGTTTCTGTGATATTGGTACCTTCAAAGATGGCTATACCACCTGCATTACCGCTATTTGGCAGCAATCCGCTCGTTGCACTTCCAAAACCATCACCACCATTAGTTGCATAGGCAATAGAACGGATCCATTTTGCACTGCTGATATCAGTAGTATTCGGACCGTTTATTTTCTTTCCGCTACCCCCAACGTAAAAGAACTCGCCTTTTTTTACCGTACCGGCAGTCAGGTTAAACTTATAAGTTCTGCCCCCACCAGTAGCCCATCCGCCAGCAGGTGCAGCATTTGGATAGGGTGTGGCAGACCCTGCATTGGTACAGGTAACCAGGGCCATTGGCGTTTTATCAAAATCTATATCACGTGTGGCCAGTAACTGGAAATATTCATTGTTACCATCGGCACCTTTGCTATCGCTTACATAACCTGAAATGATAACAGGGAATACACCTAATTTTGGTCCGTTGGGATCAACCGGAGCGATGCGGTCAGTAATATCGGCACCTGTCCGCGGCCATATCTGGTAGGTAGTTTTACCTGCAACCTGTGGGCCCGCCACCACAATACCGATGAAGCTCGCACTGGCAGGTACACTTGCAGCTGCAAAACTAGCCGTACTTTCGGTATGGATCATGATGCTGTCTGCACCGTTCACCGCACTCTTGTTCCCGGCCATTTTATCTGCCGGCAGCGGAACGGGATTAATAGTTGAGGAACTGATTTTTACCAGTGTACTTTCGTATGCCTCAGGCTTCTGGGTGATTTCATAACTTGAAGTGCTGGTCAGCAGGAGTTTACGCCCGCTGGTAACTTTGGTTACAGCACCTGCAGAAAGCCCACTTAACAACAGGCTTCCATCTACCCTGCTCAACTTACTGCCTTCAATAGTTACGGTAATGGAGTCGCCTGTTTTATAGGCAGCTGCATCGTTCAGCGCCAGGATAATTCCCCTGGTTTTGCTGCGCAGCGTCTGCTGTATCACCACATGTCCGGCTTTCACATTGCCCGAATCTGTATTGGATATGACGGTACCGGTAATTTTGGTGGCTTCCATCAGCTGGTCTTTGCTGATAGTCAAATCAGCCCCTTTGTACAAACCGCGTACTTCCTCTACAGAAGTAATGGGGCTAAGGGTGCCTTCGGCATCATTCTTTTTTTCACAGCCTGCTCCGGCTATAGCCACCGAAAGAAGAAGGAAACTGTATATCTTGTTGAATTTCATGTTTTTAATTTTGCTTTTCATTACTTAATGAGCTGGTCATGATTAATGATTACGGCCTCTGCCACCAAACCTGTGTAGAGATATTATCCGGGCCTTGTGCGGCAACTGCAGCACTATAGTTTGTTCCGTTGGCGGATTGAACGTATACCGGATAGTTTAACCTGGCTGGCATTACACCCCCATTGCTTAAACCTGCACCTTTTGGAAGTATAGGAAAACCTGTTCTGCGGTACTCAAACCACTGTTCCATATCTGTAAAGAACATGGCATAGTACTTCTGCAAATGGATGATCGACATCTTTTGCGCAAGGCTGTAATTTTCATTCCATCTGATCCGCTCAAAGCTGAGGTAGTTCGCTGGCACGGTATATCCCCAAAGGGTAATGCCACTGGTTACCCCTGCCTCATAATAGGTTTGGGCGGGTTTGGCAGTTATCCATCCTTTTGCTGCTGCCTCAGCCAGGGTGAGCTGTAATTCGGAATAATTAAGGATATTTCCCAGCAGTGGCTCGGTCATCAGTGCTATCGGGAAGGTAGACTTACCGTCTTGTGCCTGCCCCGGGGCATAACCACTTGGGATACCGGCAAATTCACCGTTAAACACGGTAGCCCATTTACCTACACGCGGATCACTCCAGTTGTTCAGGTTATCGACAAAGAAACTGGATAACTTAGGCGTGTACCAATCTGCATCTCTCCAGGCAGAAAAAGGAGAAACATATGGAGCTACTCCTGTCCATTTCAGGATGGCCGAATCTTCATTACCTGCCATCACAGGATAAGTTAAAGCTTTGGTATCTACCATCTCCTTGATCTTAGCTATAGTAGCGAGTTCCGTTTTCGCAGAAACGCGCATCAGTAAACGGAGATAAAGTGAATTTCCAAATTTACGCCATTTACTGCGGTCGCCGTTAAAGATCGGGTCGCTTGTTCCTTTCAGTGCATTGGTGGCCGCATTGGCAGGCGTCAATAAGGTATTCGCCTGTTCCAGCATCTGGAAAATGCCGGCATAAACATCTTTCTGCTCATCAAAGGTTGGTGTAAAATTACCCTGTGCTCCCTGATTAGAATTGGTGAAAGGGATATTTCCATAAGTATCTGTCAGCATGGAATATACCCAGGCCTGGCAGATCAGTGAAACTGCCATATAGGAAGTGTTTTGGTTATCTTCTCCGCCTTTGTAAATATCCTTCAGGTTGGTCAGTTCCACATACCAGCTGTTCCAAAGATAATCTGCTTCGGAACGCTGTACCTCATAACGGAAAAACTTGCCGTCACCATCGCCCATATTCACGGTAACCTGCATCAGCTCATTCGTTAAACGCTGTGCCCTGCTTGAATTTGCAGTAACAATTTTAGTGAGTGCCGGTGCCAGTAAGGTCTGCGGTAAAGCAAACTCGCTGGTATTGGGATTGGTATTGATCTCCGAAAAGTTCTTTTTGCAGGAGCTGCCCAGGATGGATAAGCCAAGTCCCAGCACTATCATCTTATATGTATTCTTGTATGTCTTCATTTCTATTTCTTTTTATATATCCTGCCCTACAATCCTATGATTACATTCAATCCTATCGAGCGGGTAGATGGAAACTGTCCGTATTCAAAGCCTTTATTGATCTCTGCGCTGTTTAAGGTTCCAAATTCAGGATCAAATGCTGGCCAGCTACTCACCATGAACAGGTCGCGGCCATAAACCCCAATAGATCCCTTCTGCAGACCCAGTCTTCTGAGTAATTTTGGCGCCAGCGTGTAGTCTAGTCTCGCTTCACGCAGCTTCAGGAAATCAGTAGAATAAGTTGCTCCTTCCACATTGTCTCTTCCATAGTGCGCATTGTAGTAAACCGCAATATCCTTTGCTATCACATCATTGGGACGGAAGGTACCGTCGGCATTGCGCTGTACACCATTTCCGATGATACCATTATAACGGCCTGGTAATGTATTGGTAGTTTTACCTTGTTCTGCCATAACCGCTGCAGTGAGTGAATAACCTACCCCACCATATTGCGCATCAAACAGGAAGTTCATTGACCATTGTTTGTAGCGGAAAGTGTTACCTATACTCGCTTTCCATTGAGGATTGGTATTGCCGATATACTTTGAATCGGTAGTGAGTACCGGATAACCATTATTGTTATAGATAATCTGTCCCTCTGGCGAGCGGTCATAGCCTCGTCCATACAGGTCTCCCATACTGCCGCCCGGTAAGGCAACAATTGAACCACGGCCACCCGGACCGTTTTGAAGGATCAGCTGGCTCAGCTCGTCTGTAAGTTCTACGATCTCATTTCTATTGGCGGCGAAGGTACCGTTGATTGTCCAGTTGAACCCGTTTCTGGACTGGATAGGGCTGCCATTCATAGCCAGCTCTATACCTTTATTCCGCACCAGACCTGCGTTTACCACTGCAGAGGTATAGCCTGAAGAGGCATCAACTGTTGAGGTTAAAATCTGTGACTTGGTATTTGATTTATAAAAGGTCAGGTCAAAACCCAGTCGGCTGTTAAACAAACGTGTTTCTGTTCCAATTTCATAACTGGTAGTATACAAAGATTCCAGTCCGGGGTTCGCCAGCGATGTTGGATTGGCCAGTCCGCCGCCAAATAAAGGCAATGTGTTGTACGTATAGGAAGTTTTGTAGGCATTGTTTTCCCCGCTGCCCACACCCGCAATGGATGCCCTTAGTTTTGCATAGGAAATTACTTTTGGCAACTTGAACAATTCGGACAGGATTAAACTACCGTTTACCGAAGGGTAAAAGAAAGAAACATTCGAGGTGCTTCTTGGCGTAGCCAGTACACTGTTCCAGTCGTTACGTCCGGTTACATCCAGAAAGAGGAAATCTTTATAGCTTGCCGCCAGTAAACCATAGAAACTGTTGATGTTATATTGGCTTTTGTAAGGTAATGCTGCAACAACCCCTGCCGAATTGGCCAGTGAATATACACCTGCATAAGATAATGAATCTGCTCTCAGGTCTGAACGGTCGTAGGTATTTTTAAGCATCGCACCACCTGCAGAAGCGGAGATCTGGATATCCTTACCTAGTTTCTTCTTGTACTGAAGGAGGAAGTCACTGTTCAGTTCCTGTGAAAATACACTTTGTGAACGGAACATTCCTTTATTGAATTTTTCAGTATCAAAAGGGCGTTGCTGACTGCGTTGCTCATTTGACATATCCAGACTGGTACGTACGGTAAGGCTCAGATCGTCGGTAAATTTGTAAGTGGCAGAAACATTACCAGTGATTACGTTCCTGCGCGAAGCGTTAAGCATTTCATTGGCAATCAGATAAGGGTTATCTGGAAAGCTGCTGAAAGGATAACTCTGTTTAATATTTTCCTGACCTGGAAGCCAGTAATCTTCTAACCATGAAGTCTTTGCATTCGGCTGCCAAAACATATACCAGTACATGATCGACTGGTTATTGTATCCGGTTGAAGGCAGGTTATCACTGGTGTTCCTGTTGTAATTAACTTTAGCTGAAAGTGTTAAACGGTCATTGATCTTCGTATTTACAGACAATGCCGCAGACGTTCTCTTATATCCGGTATTTGGGATGATCCAGGTGTTGTCTACATTGGTGGCAGAGAAACGTGCAGAGGTATTCTGGTTTCCGCCATCCAGGGTGATACTGTTGGTCAGTGTACGACCGGTATCAAAGAAATTCCGGGCATCATTTACATAAGGGACCCATGGTGTTCTGGTAGTACCTTGTTTATGGGTTAGAGGATCGTACTGAAAGTATTGCTGACCGTTAAAACGCGGTCCCCATGCAGAACTTGTACTCCGGGTGCTTGCCCCATCGGCAGAAGCATCATAAGAATAATAGTTATCGCCATCCGTTCCCTGTCCGTATTCATACTGCAGGTCTGGCCACTGGTTAACGCTCTGGAAAGAGGTGTTTGAGTTAAAACTTATGCCTAGTCCTTTACGAGATTGTCCGGATTTTGTGGTGACCACAATAGCTCCGTTTGCACCACGCTGACCGTATAAAGCAGCCGCACCGGGACCTTTCAGTACCGTTACACTTTCTATATCTTCAGGATTGATGTCATTCAGGCCACTTCCAAAGTCGACCGGCGTTTCTGTAGCCAGGTATCCTTTTTCTCCATAACCTGTACTCCTGCCGCTTCCCTGGTTAATCACTACACCATCCACTACAATCAGTGCACTGTTGTCTCCGGTAAGGTTGTTTTCACCCCGCAAAATAATCTGGTTAGAACCCTGCGGTCCGCCGTTAGATCTTACCAGGTTTAAACCTGCCACTTTTCCCGAGAGTGCATCGGTCCAGTTGTTAGAAATAGCATTGGTTAACTGCTCCCCGCCCAGCGTAGTGGCCGAATAACCTAAAGCCTTGGCATCTCTTTTGATACCTAAAGCGGTAACAACCACTTCCTGCAGATTATTATCTGAAGGTTTTAGCGTAACGCTAAGGGGCGTAGCTTTTCCCAGTACCACATTTACATTTTCTCTCTTGACAGTTGCATAAGAGATGAAACTATACTCTACGGTGTACGTACCTGGTACAACATCGAGCTTATAGGTACCGTCATTATCAGTCTGTGCATATAGCTGTGTACCAGGGATCCTGATGGATGCCCCAGGTAAAGGCTGACCGCTTTCATCTATTATTTTTCCGCTGATGCGGCCCCTGTCGGCCCCTTTTTTTACAATCAGGATATTCTTACCGCTTAGCTTATAGCTAAACAGTGTGCCCCTCAATAAAAGGTCAAGCGTTTCTTTAACTGTCCGCTCCGCTTTATTGAGCTGAACTATTTTCTTGTCGTTCAGCTCCGTATTATTATAACTGATTGATAATCCGGCACTGCGTTCCAGCTGACTGAAAGCGTCTCTTAGGGTAATTCCTTCCGCGGCAAAAGAGATCCTTTTATCTGCGGGCGACTGCTGGGCATTTGCAGTTCTCATTTGTAATGAAACCTGCAGCAAAACCAGTATGGTAAATAACCATAACTTCTTCATATATTTACTTCGTTTATACTTTATTATTGTAAGTTTTAAATTTAAGGCCAAGGGGTTGTTGGCGCAATCCCTGGCTGCTTTGTGGTGTGTGGTAACACTATTTCATTTTGGCCCTCCTTTTCTGCAGATGCCTTAGCACCGTAATTTCCTTATTATGCATTTTGAACGATAAGCCCGACAGCTGTTCCAGATTATCTGTTACCTCAGCCAGCGGCATGTCATTAAACTTTGCAGTTAATTTGATCTTTCCTAACTGCTCATCAGCGATGTTGAACTTTACGCCATAATGCCTGGCCAGCGAAGACGTGATATCTTTCAGGGAGGTGTTGTAGTACACAAAGTTGTTTTCCGTCCAGCCGCTGACCGCTGAAGCGTTTATAGTATTTTTGACCACTACGCCATCGGCAGTACTGATTTCCAGCTGCTCATCCGGCAGCAGAAAATTGACAACACCGGACTTGCCTTTTACATTAGTCATTACCCCTACTTTTCCGCTATTTACCGTAACCAATATCCTGGCAGCAGCAGAGAAAGCCTTGATATTAAAGGATGTACCTAATACTACAGTTGATACCTTGCCGCTTTTAACCACGAAAGGACGGTCGGCTTTATGTTTCACGTCGAAAAAGGCCTCGCCATCAAGGCTGATCATCCTTTTTTTACCGCTGAAGCTTTTCTCATAACTGATTTTACTGCCTGCACCAAGGTGGATGATTGATCCGTCGGGCAAGGTTACTCTTGAACTGCGTCCCTCAGGATTGCTCAGGCTGGTATAGGTCACGGGAATAACCTGCTTTGTTGCAAACTGCTGATAGGTTACAAGCGCTGCAGTACTGATGCCGAAGAAGGTAAGGGCTGCGATTAACCAGTTTTTAACATTGTACAGCTGTAAGGCCGATGCTGATCCTGGGATCAAAGTTTCATCTACCAGAGCAGCTGGTGGGTTTGTAAGATCAGCGCTTTTATCTTTTGTGGCAGCGATATGTGCGGCAATGCGCGACCAGGATGCCTCCTGTTTCACTGGCGGTACAAAGAACGATTTAGATGCTGTTAGGATGCGGATGGTATCACTAAATATATGCTGATTCTCTTCACTGCTTTCCAGCCACTCCTTAAGTTCGGCCAGCCCGTCATCATCAATCGTTTTATCAAAATAAGCTGCAATCAGCTTGTTGTTCCTGTCTTCCATTTAACTGTCTCTATAGGGTAAGACAGGTTTTTAGACAAGATTACGTAGCGAAGTCTGTTAAGCTTATATTAAGAAATCTTTAACTGATTTCTGAGCTGGCGGATGGCCTGATAGAGGGTGGTTTCAACAGTTCTGACTGAGATACCAAGCACCTGGGCAATCGTATGTTTGTCGATTGCATCTATCTTGCTCATCAGCAGTACTTCACGTTGCCGCTCCGGCAAAAGGTCTATCATGGTAAGGATGCGCTTGTTTGCTTCACGGCCCGACAAAACGCTGAATGGGGTATTCATATCCTGCAGCACATGCTGTGCGATGGTTATATCTTCTATAGAATCTACAGGGTTCTTTTTCTTTTGCAGGAAATTTAGGGACAGGTTACGTATAGAGAGAAAGAGGTAACCTTTTACATTGAGGATATCACTGCTATGCCTGTTGTCCCAGATTTTGATAAACAGATCCGCTACAATCTCTTCAGCCGCAGCGAAATCCCTGGTAAACAAAGCGCAGTAATGGCAAAGAGGTTTATAATGGCGGTTAAAAAGTGTTTCCAATGCGCTGGCGTCATCGCATTTTAACCGGGCTGTCAATGCTTCATCGCTATCTTCCGTATACATGTCCAATCGGTGTTTGGGCAAAGCTAAGAAGGCTATATTAAGGCAATGTTAAATATCATTTGATATTTTGTAGCATTTGTCAATTCTCATACGTTTTACTTTCAGCTAACACTATTAATATCTTTACTCTTATTACTAATAAGGATTTAATAAACATCAATCATTTAACACGCTCCAATTATGAAACAATTGTTTTTTCTCTTCCTGCTGTTTTCAGTTTTCTCTTGTAAAAAAGATGAGAAATACGCTCCACTTGATCTTAAAAATGGTGAAGTAGTGGAACTTCTTGTAGACCATCGTTACCGCGCAGTAAATGAACAGCTGCTGCTTTTACCGCAAGGCAGGAATGCTGAACTTTCTCTTCATGGCTTTGACGAGCGTAAGCCTGGTTATACCTATAGGGTTAAAGCAAAGTTTCATTTTGAAAAAGAACCCCCTATGGATGCATCTGACAGATGGTTCGATTTTATCAGTGTGATTAAGGAGGAAAAATACCAGGCCACCGATTCTTTTGAGATTGCGCTGATCCAGTCGCCCGGATTTGGCGGACCAATGATCGTTCTACAAAAAACGGGTAATCAATACTATTATCTGAACAATCAGATACAGCTTACCTATACCAGTCAGAACGTGCAAAACCAGTTAGAAGAAATCTGGCAGAACGCTGTTGCGGTACAGCAGAGTTACCAAAGCAGTACCCCTATCAGGTCTTTGAAATGGAAAACAGTAAAAGCTACAGTTACACATGACCCTGCAAACTTCAGTAAAGCCTATCTGGTTTCGGGCATACAGTTTACGCAATAAGGTTAGAGTTTTGGGCGCCCTGATTTTTTGCCAAATCGCAGTGTTTCAATATCTTTATATCAGACACAAATCTTGTGCTGCTGAATTAATGTAAAAAACCACATCATGAAACATACAGCCCTATCCGGATCTGAAAGCGAAGCGCTATTAATCACTCTCAAAAAACGTTTCGAAAAGAATATGACCCGTCATCAGAACATCTCATGGACTGATGTAGAAGTAAAGCTGTTACAAGAGCCTGGTAAATTATGGTCGCTGAGTGAAATGGAAAGAACTGGCGGCGAACCAGATGTAGTTGCTTACAATGAGTTTGTAGATGAATATTCCTTTTTTGACTGTTCAGCAGAAAGCCCGGCCGGCAGAAGAAGCCTTTGTTATGATCCCGAGGCACTGGAGGCAAGGAAGGAAAATAAACCTTCCGGCAGTGCCATTGGCCTGGCTGCTGAAATTGGTATTGAATTACTAAACGAGGAACAATATCGTTCGTTTCAGCAATTGGGTAAATTCGATCTGAAAACTTCCAGCTGGATACAAACACCTCCGGCAATCAGAAAGCTGGGTGGAGCTTTGTTTGCAGATTTCCGTTATGGGAATGTTTTTGTTTACCATAATGGTGTACAGTCTTATTATGCCGCAAGAGCTTTTAGAGGCTGCTTAAAAGTTTAGTGTTTAATCCTTGAATTGCATACAACCTTCAGGGCTTTGCATACATATCCCTTTACTCTATTCCTGACTTTTGATTTATAAAATCATCATCATGGAAATGGAAAAAGTAAAATTAGGAAATCAGGGACTTATCGTTCCAAAAATAGGTTTGGGTTGTATGGGAATGACTGGATTTGAAGACGCCCATATGTATGGTCCTGCCGATGAAACTGAGGCAATAGCAACGATACACCGCTCTCTGGAGCTTGGTGGTAACTTTCTGGACACTGCAGATTTATACGGACCTTTCAAAAACGAGCAGCTAATAGCCAAAGCTATAGCTGGAAACCGTGACAAATATATTATTGCAACCAAGTTCGGCTGGGAAATTGACGATAATAATAAACTTACATGGGCCATTAACGGCAAGAAAGAATATGTAAAAAAATCAGTAGAGCGGTCGCTAAAAAATCTAAACACCGATTATATTGATCTGTATTACATGCACCGACTGGATAAAACTACTCCTGTTGAAGAAACGGTTGAGGCGATGAGTGAACTGGTTAAAGAGGGTAAAATCGGTTACATCGGACTGTCGGAGGTTTCGTCTGAAACTGCTACCCGGGCACATGCTGTTCACCCTATCACTGCGGTTCAAAGTGAGTATTCATTATTTGAAAGGACATCAGAAGAGCGCGGCGTACTTGCTACACTAAATGAGCTGGGTATAGGTTTTGTTGCCTATTCTCCGCTAGGCCGTGGATTTTTATCTGGAGAGATCCGCAGCATTGATGATTTGCCGGAAAAAGATTTCCGCAGGGCAATACCCCGTTTTCAGGAGGCATATTTTCATAAGAATATTGAACTGGTACAGGCAATTGAAACTATGGCGCAGGAAAAAAATATCACATCGTCTCAGCTGGCTATCGCCTGGATTTTAAGCAAAGGCATACTGCCAATCCCAGGTACGAAACGCAGGAAATATGTAGAGCAGAATCTTGCCGCCGCCCAGATCAGCTTATCGGAAGCAGATCTGATTAAACTGGAGAATATTGTACCTTTAGGAACAGATACCGGAAATCCTTACGATGAATTCAGCATGGGGCTGATTGATTAAGATAATAAATATGAATGCTATAAAATCTGTTTCTGAATTCCACCGCTTGTTATCTTTGCCTGCGCCTCTGCACCCACTGGTAAGTGTAATCAACCTTGCGGAAAGTGTATTTATTGAAGATGAAATCTGGAAAGGATTTGTTAATCAGTTCTACTGTGTGGCGCTTAAACGCGATGCAACTGGAAAAATAAAATACGGGCAGCAACATTATGATTATGATAAGGGTGTACTGAGCTTTACAGCACCTAATCAGGTTCAGTCGCTAGATCTGCATAATATGGAATGTGGTGCCGGTTCACTGCTGATTTTTCATCCTGACTTTTTGTTACTCCATCCCCTGGCTTCAACAATAAGCAGTTATGGTTACTTCTCTTATGCGGTGAATGAGGCCCTGCACCTTTCTGCTGAGGAAGAAGATGACCTGATCACCATCCTCAATAAGATTGATAAGGAATGTGCACACATAGATAAGCATACACAGGATATTGTAATTACGCAGATTGAACTGCTGCTCAACTATTCAAACCGGTTTTATGAACGCCAGTTCCTGACACGGAAAAACAACAATCATGAACTGCTTGCCAAATTTGAACAGATAGTGCAGGAATATTTTGAGAATGACAGTGTACAGGAGGGCTTACTGACTGTACAATATGTGGCGGGACTGATGAACCTCTCTCCTAACTACCTGAGTGATTTATTGCGTGTGCATACAGGGCAAAACACGCAGCAGCATATCCATGAAAAGGTTATTCAGCAGGCAAAACTTAAACTGTCTACCACCAGGCTTTCTGTAAGCGAGATTGCCTATGCGCTGGGCTTTGAACATGCACAGTCTTTCAGTACGTTGTTTAAAAAGAAAACAGCCATGTCGCCATTGGAATTCAGGCAGTCATTCAATTGATTGTATGACCTTTAGCATCGTTCTATGATAGATTTCCTGTAGCAGTTGTTGGAAGGCAACATAAGGCCTAAAACGACTGCTGCAGGAAATCTATTTATATAACTTTTGTTCTGCAACTGAAATATAGCTGCTCCTTTTAGACTTGCCGGTATCTTTTTTAAGCACCTCCTTACCAGTCGATTTGCTTTGTTTTCTGGTATAAACTTCAAAATTCTTTTTGAGCTGATCGGCCTTTTTCCATTTAAGGAAATCAAAACTGTATTCCCTGACCTCATTGAGGATAGTGTTTAAACGACCCTTTGGAATCTTGCCTACCAAACTTTCAGGATGTACTCCTGCCCGGTACAGCACTTCATTTTTAATAATGTTTCCCACCCCACTGAAAATGTTCTGATCTAATAAAACATCAGCAATCTGATGATCGGGCAGTTCTTTTAATTTTGCGATGGCTTTCTTCGGGTCCCACTCATCACTCATTACATCCGCGCTGAAATCATACTTATCTTCGAGGGGCCCATCCAAACGTTCGACCGTACAGACGTAAAAATAAACATCGTCATTATTGAAATGCAAAGCCAGTTTAGGATTCACCTTCTTAGGTTCATGGAACTGATAACTGCCAAAAAGCCCGAAATGGATCCTGATCGTGAAGTCACTAAAGCAGATAAAAAAGTGTTTCCCCCAGGATTTAAAATCAAGGATTTTCTTGTGTGACAAACCCTCCATTTCTATCGGGCCATATCCGGAAGCCTCGGATACTACCTTGTTTTTAAGATAGGATATTTTCTCTTTTAATATGACGATTGACGGTCCCTCGGGCATAAAGTTTTTTATTTCAAAACAGGAAAAGAAAGATAAAGTTTTTCCGCAGCATGTTCCGTGGTCTACGTCTGGCAAAATCTTACAAGCTGGATTTATTAATTTTCCTGCCCATACATGAGACAATTTGAATAAATGTTGAACTGAAGTATCATTTGATAAATTGTAATTTTAGCTCCGGCTTATCAAATGATAACCGTAGTATACAGCTATAACATTAGCACAAATAATATATAAACATTCAGCCAAATTCATAGTACATGATCATTCAGCCAAATTCAAATAAAACGATATTGGTTCTCCTTATTCTTCTGCTATCTGTTATAGTGATTTCCTGGAAAATTGCTGAGCGGAAACCGAACATAAAGATGCCGACCGAACAGCTCTGCCTGGCTGATCCTACAATTTTCTACGATCGCGGCATGTACTATCTATATGGTACCAGCAGTGATGAAGGTTTCCTCGTTTACCAATCTGAGGATTTAAAATCCTGGAGCGGACCAGTAGGTAAAAAGAATGGATTTGCGCTGGCCAAAGGCGACGCCTATGGAGATAAAGGCTTCTGGGCACCGCAGGTATTTAAATATAAGAATACTTACTATATGGCTTATACCGCAAATGAGCAAATCGCCATTGCGCAAAGTACTAGTCCGCTCGGACCATTTACCCAGGAGCAGATTAAACCTGTTTCAGGTTCCGGCAAACAGATAGACCCTTTTGTATTCTTTGATACCGATGGTAAACCTTATTTATATCATGTAAAACTGCAGGAAGGAAACCGGATTTTTGTAACTGAAATGCAGGCAGATCTACAGGATGTGATGCCAGGTAAAAGTCAGGAATGTATCTCGGGAACTATGAATTGGGAAAATACAGCGCATACTTCCTGGCCGGTGACAGAGGGCCCGACCGTTTTTAAAAAGGGAGAGTATTATTACCTTATGTATTCGGCGAATGACTTCCGTAATATAGATTATGCAGTAGGATATGCTACTTCCTTAACTCCTAAAGGGCCATGGACAAAATTTGAAGGCAGCCCTATAATCAGCCGTAAAAACCTGAAACATAACGGAACCGGACATGGCGATCTGTTCAAGGATAAAAATGGCGTTTACAACTATGTGATGCATACCCATAATTCTGATACTCAGGTATCGCCCAGAAAAACAGGTATTGTTAAAATAAGCATGACTGATAAAAAAGGAAAGCCCCTGGTAATATCTGCTGATAGCTCTTCTTTCCATTTTATATCTGCTGATTGATCACGGAGCTATACAATTTATATGTCTCTTAACTTGCAATGGCCATATCAAAGTTATATCTTAAAGGCTTAAGCGCTGGATAATTAGAGAAAGAAACACATGAATCGAAAGAAGCAGTTCATCATAATTTCGATAACCGTGTACTCTTAAATGTCACAGCGGCAGAAAAATACGCTCCTATGGACTTTGAAGGTTACCTTTTAGATGTTACGATTGATATTCCTGAAGACAAGAGGATGGTGTACCCTTTTAATGTGCCGGGAATCAAGGATTTAACCAAATTAAACTTTCATCCTCATGTAACTTATTTTGTGGGTGAAAACCAGATGGGTAAATCAACCCTTCTCGAAGCTATTGCTGTTTATTGTGGATTTAATGCCGAAGGGGGAAGTAAAAATTTCAACTTTGCTACACGGGAGTCGCATTCCGAATTACATCGGCATATTCATATTACAAAAGGCACCAGTTACATGAAAGACGGCTTCTTTTTAAGAAGTGAAAGTTTCTATAATGTTGCCAGTACAGTTGATGACCTGAATGAAGGAGGGCCGCCAGAGGGATTTTTGTCAAACTATGGTGGTAAATCTCTGCATGAAAGATCACATGGTGAATCTTTCTGGAAGCTGATGACGCACCGCTTCCGCGGCAGAGGTTTATACCTGATGGATGAGCCTGAATCTGCTTTATCTGCTGTACGCCAAATGGCGATGCTGTCAAGGATTGAGAATCTGGTGCAGCGACAATCTCAGCTGATCATCGCCACACACTCTCCTATTGTTCTGGCCTATCCGGATTCAATTATTTATGAATTTAGTGAAACTGGTATTAAAGAAGTAAAATACCGGGAAACCGAAACCTATACCATCTTCAAAGAATTCATCAACGACCCTGATAAAATGCTTTCTATTTTGCTGAACAGACAATTATGAAGATATAGATAATACTATAGAATAGATAGCGAATATGTATTTCCAGCTTTTGACGAGTAGTTACATTTAAATCTCTAACCTAAATGATAGCCATCTGCCTTTCAGGAATGGTAGCACTAAACTAATATAGCCTCTATCATAAAATCTGTTTTTGTTCAAAAATATTATAAGTGTGTCTTTATTCTAAATATTATAAAACCTGTTTTTGTTCAAAATATCATAAAACCTGTTTTTGTTCAAAATGATAAGTTCCTGATCCTCTTGATTCTTTCTGATCAGAACCAGGTAAAGCTATTATTGCTTTGGTATTTGCCGGTATAGTAACATCCAGCTTAAAAAGACCGTTTTCTATTACCCAGAATGATTTAACCTTACCATATACTGTTTCCAATTCAGCTGTTGCTGTGGTTAATCCTCCTCCTGGTTTTGGTGCGATCAATACTTCCTTGTAACCGGGATGTTCAGCAACGGCGTTAATGCCCGCAATATTTTTATACATCCAGTCGCCAATGGCCCCATAGGCATAATGATTATAAGAATTCATTGACGGGGTCTGAAAGCTGCCATCTGGTTTTATACCATCCCATCTTTCCCAGATGGTAGTAGCCCCCATTTTAACAGGATATAACCATGACGGATAGCTCTCCTGCATCAGCAAGTCATAAGCTACCTTTTCATGCCCATACCTGCTTAGCACATGGCAGAGATAGGGTGTGCCCAAAAACCCTGTAGTAAGATGGTTTCCATAGCTTTTTACATTTTCTACCAGCCGGTCTGCAGCCTGCTGACGCAGGTTTTCGGGCAGCAAATCAAATTGCAGCGCCAGCACATAGGCCGTCTGTGTATTAGATACCAGCTTACCACTGGCTGTCATATATTCTTTTACATAAGCTGCTTTTACGCGCTCAAGCAGCGCAGTGTATACCTGGACATCTTCCGTTTTACCGAGGACCATAGCAGCGTTGATCAGCAACTGAACAGAGTGTGCGTAGAAGCTCTGGGCGATCATATATTTATCTGTTACTGCAGCCCTGCCGTCATTATCATCGTCGGGACGATAAAAGAGCCAGTCGCCAAAATGGAAACCACTGTTCCAGAGGTCATCTTTAGATACCCCTTTGATATAGTTTACCCAGTTCTTCATACTTCCATACTGGGTTTCGAGAATACCTTTGTCACCATAAGCCAGGTACATATCCCAGGGGATGATTGTTGCCACGTCTCCCCAGCCTGCTGAGCCGCTGCTACCTTCATTTATCACATTGGGTACCACAAATGGTATACTGCCATTTGGCAATTGGTCTGCTTGTACATCCCTGAGCCATTTGGTGAAGAAAGTGGATACATCCATGTTAAAGGCTGCCGTTTCACCGAAAGCCTGTGCATCACCTGTCCAGCCCAGTCGTTCGTCGCGCTGTGGACAATCTGTAGGTACATCTACAAAGTTACCCTTCTGTCCCCATTGGATATTATGCTGAAGCTGGTTAAGCATTGCATTGGAGGTACTGAAAGTTCCGGTCGGTTTCATATCAGAATATACCGCCACAGCATTAAGGTCGGCCAGGTTCAGCGTACCCGGATAGCCTTGTATTTTTACATACCTGAAACCCTGAAAAGTAAAATGCGGTTCAAATAGCTGTTCTGTATTGCCTTTCAGGATATAAGAATTTTGCTGTTTGGCACTGCGCAGGTTGTCTGTATAGAAGTTCCCGGCCTTATCGAGTACTTCGGTATGGCTCAGTGTAATCTTTGTGCCCGCTGCACCTTTGGCCCTGAGCATTACCCAGCCTACCAGGTTTTGACCGAAATCAATAACGGTATCTCCGGCAGGGGTTTTTATCATTTTGAGCGCCTTGAATACTTCATGTTTAGTAACCGGCGGACCACTCATACCTACGAGTTTCTCTGTGCCCGGGGGCAAAATCCGTACGGCTTTCCAGGAATTATCTTCTTTGTAGGCTGCATCAGCCCAGCCCGTTTTCTCCAGCCGTGCATCATAGCTTTCACCATCGTAAATATTGGAAGCGAGTACCGGACCCTCTGTGCTTTTCCAGCTTTCATCAGTAACTACCATTTCTTTAGTGCCATCAGTATAACTTAGCTCCAGCTGCAGCAATAATGCACGCTGATCTCCATAAAAGCGGCGCTGACGATCAAAGCCAATCCTGCCTTTAAACCAGCCGTCGCCCAGGCTTACGGCTATCGCGTTCTGCCCCTGCCTGATCTCAGAGGTGATATCATAGACCTGGTACTGGATATGGTTTTTATAACTCGTCCAGCCGGGAGATAAATAATGGCTGCTCAGCCGTTGACCGTTAATATGTGCTTCGTATAAACCTTTGGCGGTGATGTAGATGAGCGCGGACTTCAGTTTCCTGGTCAATCCGAACTGCTTGCGGAACAAAGGGCTTCTTAAAGATGAATCTTGCTGCTGGGTGATCCATTTGGCCGACCAGTCGCCGGCTTTAAGCCCTGTCTGGAAGTATTGCAGTGGCGACCAGCCGGAAGAATTACCGTGATTATCTTTTACACGTAACTGCCAGAAATATTTTGTTTTGGAGGTAAGGGCCGGTCCATTATACTTTACCAGCACTGAGGTTTCTGCATTTTCTTTGATCGTGTAAACCGATGTTCCTTTAAATGAGGGGTCTGTACCCAGTCTGATCTCGAATCCAGTCTGCATGGTATTTTGCTGTGCGGAAACCAGTTTCCAGCTAAAACGCGGCTGAGGGTTATCTACACTCAGTGGATTAGCCAGGTGTTCTACAGTAAGGTCTTTGGTAGAGAGCTTTTGCGCATATCCCAAGGCAGGGATCAGGTAGCACATCATGATCAAGGAGAATGATAATACAATTCTGGATTTTCTGTTCATACGATATCTGGTAAATAGCTGTAGCCTGCCTTTTGTGGCAGCTTAACAAATCATCCCTAATATATAAATTTTATCAATTCATTATCAGAACTATTGTTATGGAAAACTAATCATTCAGGCATCATCATATCAGATAAATCAATAAACCATGTATAAACCATTACCTCTCCTTCTACTGCTGATATTATCCTTTTCGAGGATCATGGCGCAGGAAACAGAATTTGTAAGAGCGGTCGGTAGCCGTGCACTGCCAATAGATAGTACACTCAGCTTTTATAGCACCTTTAACAGTACAAAAGGGCGGCAGCTCCTTAAAAAAATGAATTCATATTCGGCAATGGGATTGGGCGAAGCCTCTCATGGCACGCATGAATATTATATTGCAAAGGCCAACCTGATCAGGCTGCTGCTGAACAGCGGTCATTACGACCGGATTTCACTTGAAGCACCCTATGCTGAGGTGGAAATACTTAATGAGTTCCTATTAAAGGGGGACAGCGCTAAATTAAAAGGTGATGACGACCTGCCCCGCATTTTAAGATCTTTCAGGCAGTATACTTATGAAACCCGGGAGTTTGAAGAACTGATAAGATCTTTGCTGGTTTATAATAAAACGGCCAGCAAAAAACTCTTGTTCTATGGTGCCGATTTTCAAAGCCCTTATCAGGTATTGATCAACCTTAAGCCTGCGCTTAAAAATGATAGCAGGGCAATGCGGGCGATGGATTCTCTGCAGCATACTTTTGGCCAACTGAGCAATGCATTATATGCGCATCAGATAGATGCGGAAACTTATCAGCAGATATTAAATGATAGTGATACCCTATTTGAGATTCTGTCCAGCAACCAGGACCCGCAAGTACTACGAAATGTTAAAAACTACCGGCAATTTTTACTCCTTAATACCCCGGCCGTAAATAAAGAAGGTTTGGAAAAGGCGTCTGCGCTCCGCGATTCGCTGATGGCCGAAAATGTTTACGAAGAAATAAATAAAGGACATAAATTCATAGTCTGGGCGCATAACGGACACGTTCAGAAAACATCAAATGTATTCAGTAAAACGATGGGTGAGCATCTAAAGCAAAAACTGGGACAAGGATATGCAGCGATTGGTTTTACTACTTATGAAGGATATTTCACGGCATATAATCCCGAGCAGCAGGGAGTGGTTAAAACAAACCCGCTTCGTATTCCCGAACTGAACCAAATTGAGTATTACCTTAGGCAGGTTAATCTACCAAACTATCTGTTTGAAAGCAACGGACTCAAGCTACCTCCGTCAGTTAAGGAATATCGTATGCAGGTGTATGGGCTTACCGAGAACCAGTTCCAGGTCAGCAATATGATTAAAGACTTTGATTATATCATTTTTCTGACTAAAACATCAGGGTCTTTAAATTACTACCTAAAAGATAAGTAACAGATCATCATCAACAGCTAAATCGCATCACAACAAAGAGAGCCAGTATAGTTTGTTAACTATACTGGCTCTCTCGCTTCGTTCTCACGCTCAGAAATCTTGATTGCTTTCGCGACCAGAAACCTTGAATGCTCTCAGGACCTGCATACTGACTGATCGCTCTCAGGACTAGCATACTGACTGATAATTCTCAGGATTAGCATACTGACTGATCGCCCGTTATAAAAAAGGTTAGTTCAACTTCCAGTCTGGTCTTTCAAAGTGACAGGTATAACCATACGGGTTCTTCTGCAGGTAATCCTGGTGCTCTGCCTCTGCGTTCCAGAAATCGCCCGCGGGCACTACTTCTGTAATCACTTTACCTGGCCATACACCAGTGGCATCCATTTCCTCAATTAATGCCTTCGCAGTTTCACGCTGGGTTTCATCAAGGTAAAAAATAGCAGAACGGTATGAGGCTCCGATATCATTACCCTGCCTGTTACGTGTTGTAGGGTCATGGATCTGGAAGAAATATTCCAATAGTGTGCGGTATGATAATATTGTTGGATCAAAAGTTATTTCGATTCCCTCGGCATGGGTTCCGTGGTTGCGGTAAGTAGCATTCGGTACATCGCCACCAGTGTAACCAACAACTGTTGATGTTACACCAGGATAATGACGTATCAATTCTTCAACACCCCAGAAACATCCGCCGGCAAGAATGGCTTTTTCAGTATTCATATCTCTCCTTGTTAATTTATATAAAGATAGAAGGTTGCAAATTGAATGCCAAGCTGCCTGATAAGAAAATGAGCCGGCAATCATCATTGCCAGCTCATTTTTTAAAGATATAAATTCGGGTTATGCTATTTCCAGCCCCCACCTAAATCTCTGTATACATCAACCACAGCACTCAGCTGTGCTTTCTTGGTTTCTACTAATTCAAGTTTAGATTCCAGTGCATCGCGCTGCGTCATCAGTACCTCAAAATAATCGGCCCTGGCAGATTTGAACAAGTCATTGGATACCTCTATAGATTTGTTTAATGCATCTACCTGCTGAGACTTTAAACCATAGCTTTTTTCCAGGTTACTGATTTTAGAGAGCTGACTGCTCACTTCCATGTAAGCATTCAGGATTACACGCTCATAGTTGAATAAAGCCTGGATCTGTTTTGCGTTCGCGGTAGCATATTCTGCTTTGATAGCGTTACGGTTAATTAGTGGTCCCGCTAAATCACCTGCCAGCGAGTACAATACTGATTCCGGGAACCTAAACAGGTAAGAAGGTTTAAAAGCCTGTATACCTAAACCGGCAGATATATCAAGCGAAGGGTAAAACTCTGCCCTTGCTACTTTGACATCCAGCTTGGCAGCCTGTAAGTCTAGCTCTGCCTGCTTAATATCCGGACGGTTCGCAAGCAGCTGAGCAGGTATACCGCCATTAATAGCCTCTGGTACGGAGCTTAAAATAATGGTGCGGTCTCTCTTAATTTCCTGTGGATAACGGCCCAGTAAGAAATTAATATGGTTTTCTGTTTCTTTGATGCTTTGTAAAATGTCGAACTCCCTGGCAGTAGAGGCCAGTACCTCCGCTCTAAACTTCTGCACTGCCAGTTCTGTGGTACGCATTGCTTCTTTCTGCACTTTCACAATTTCCAGTGCGTTTTTCTGGAGGGAAATGTTTTGCTTCACTATGGCCAGCTGTGAGTCGTACGACTGCAACTCATAATAAGAGTTTGCCACTTCCGCAATCAGATTAGTCAGCATAAAGTTTTTACCCTCTACCGTAGAAAGGTAACGTGTTACCGCTGCTTTTTTTGAGTTACGCAGTTTCTTCCAGATATCCACTTCCCAGTTTGCTGTAGCCGCTAATCGGTAATCAAATAAGGGGTCCGGAAATTCCTTGCCCTCAACAATATCCGTGGTCGCATCACCTGCACCCTGACTGGTATACCTGCCCACCTTCTCCACACCTATTCCTCCGCCCAGCGAGACTGTTGGGAGCAATGCGCCTTTTCTGATGCGGATTTCATTCTTCGCAATCTCTATCTCCTGCATGTTCATCATCAGTTCCTGATTATTCTTCAGGGCTGTATCAATCAGGTCTACCAGGTTCTTGTCTTTAAAAAAGCTTTGATAAGGCGTTGCAGCAATATTGGTGGTATCGGTACTTTCCCCAAAAGAGGAAGGTACCACTTTATTCTGCGGCAGCGGCGCAACTGCCGGAACCTTACATCCTGCAGCCGCGAGGCAAATACCTACCGCTATTGTATATTGATTTATTTTCAGTTTATACATTGTGATCAATTTCTTCTGTTAAGGGATTCTCTTCTTCATCTTTGACCAATACATACTTCGCGGAGATTCTGCCGAAGATATAGTACAGTCCCGGGATCACCAGTACACCAAACAGCGTTCCGATCAGCATCCCCCCGGCAGCGGCAGAGCCGATGGTACGGTTACCGATTTTACCTGGTCCGTGTGCAAATACCAAGGGTATCAGTCCCGCGATAAATGCAAATGAAGTCATGAGGATGGGACGGAACCTTACTGCTGCACCTTCCATAGCGGCTTCGAGGATAGTGGCGCCATCCTTGTGTTTCTGCACCGCAAACTCCACAATCAGCACCGCATTTTTACCCAGCAGACCGATGAGCATCACCAATGCTACCTGTGCATAGATATTGTTTTCGAGCCCGCAGATTTTCAACAGCATAAAGGCGCCGAAAATACCACATGGCAAGGATAGCAATACGGCAAAAGGAAGGATGAAACTCTCGTACTGCGCAGCGAGTACCAGGTACACAAAGCCCAGACAGATCAGGAAGATATATATAGCCTCGTTACCACGGGCCACCTCATCTTTAGAGATACCCGCCCAGTCGATACCAAATCCCCTTGGCAGGGTTTTGGCCGCCACCTCATTGATCGCCTCAATTGCGGCACCACTACTATAGCCTGGTGCAGCTGCCCCGCTGATTTCTGAGGCGTTGTACATATTATGGCGTGTGATCTCAGATAGCCCGTATACTTTTTCCATTTTCATGAAGGCCGAGAACGGTACCATCTCATCCTTGTCATTCTTCACGTACAGCTTAAGAATATCTTCCGGTAAAGCGCGGTACTCAGGTGCGGCCTGTACCATCACCTTATACTGTCTGTCGTACTTGATAAAGTTCGTCTCGTAGTTACTACCTACCAGGGTAGACAGCGTATTCATGGCATTCTCTATCGTTACCCCTTTCTGCTTGGCTATATCATTGTTCACCTTCAGCATATACTGAGGGAAAGAGGCACTGTAGAAGGTAAATACAGAAGATAATTCGGGACGCTTACTCAGCTCCCTCACAAAATCCTTACTTACGGTTTCCATTTTATGGAAATCTCCTGATCCCAGCTTATCGAGCAGACGCAGCTCAAAACCGCCTGCCGCTCCGTATCCCGGAACTGCCGGTGGCTGGAAGAACTCAATGGTTGCTCCGCCAATCTCGCCTGTTTTCTCTTCCAGTTCTTTCATGATCTCATCTACTGAATGGCTGCGGTCTTCCCAGCTCTTCAGGTTAATCAGACAGGTACCGGAGTTGGCTCCTGTTCCTTCGGTCAGGATTTCGTATCCGGCCAGTGAAGAAACTGATTGTACCCCTTCAATGCCTTCGGCAATTTTCTGCACCCGCTCAGAAATCTGGTTGGTACGTTCTAATGAAGATCCCGGAGGGGTCTGGATAATTGCATAAAACATCCCCTGGTCTTCGTTGGGGATAAAACCCGATGGCAGACTGCTGTTCAGGAAAAACGTACCCACGCAGAAGGCAGCAAGGATACCGAAGGTAACTACCCGGCGACTGATAATTGAGCGCAGCAGCTTCTGGTATCTTCCGGTCAGCTTGTTAAAGCCGTTATTAAATCCATCCAGGAACTTATCCAGTCCTTTTTTCTTACGTGGCTTACCATGGTTGTTTTTCAGCATCATGGCACAAAGTGCAGGAGTAAGCGTAAGTGCCACTATACCTGAAAGGATAATTGCCGTTGCCATAGTAATAGAGAACTGCCTGTAGAAAATACCTACGGGACCAGACATAAAGGCTACCGGTACAAATACCGCGGCCATTAAAAAAGTAATGGCGATAATTGCCCCGCCTATCTCGTGCATAGCTTTCTTGGTAGCTGCCAGAGGAGAAAGATGTTCTTCCTCCATCTTGGCATGCACCGCCTCTATCACAACGATGGCATCATCCACAACTACCCCAATAGCCAGCACCAAGGCAAAGAGGGTAATCAGATTCAGGGTGATCCCAAAGAATTGCATAAAGACAAATGTTCCGATCAGCGATACCGGTACGGCAATGGCCGGAATTAAGGTTGAGCGCCAGTCGCCCAGAAACAGGAATACCACAAGGCCCACTAAAATAAAGGCTTCTACCAGCGTATGGATAACCTTATCAATTGAAGCATCCAGGAATTTGGATACGTCGTACGAAATCTCATAGTCTACTCCTTTTGGAAAAGAGCTTTTCTTGATCTCGGCCATCTTGGCTTTGATATCTTTAATTACCTGACTGGCATTACTGCCATACGATTGTTTTACGGTAATTGCGGCCGAGGCATGTCCGTTCAGGTTAGAATAGATATCGTACATGGCACTGCCGAATTCGATATTTGCCACATCTTTAAGACGCAGGATCTCACCATTTGGATTGGAACGCAGGATAATGTTTCCGTATTCTTCTTTTGTGGTATACCTTCCAGAATATTTTAAAACGTATTCAAAAGACTGAGATCTTTTACCAGAACTCTCACCCGTTTTACCCGGCGACGCTTCCAGACTCTGCTGGTTCAGCGCCTCTAATACTTCATCTGCAGAAATCTTGTAGGCCATCATCCTGTCGGGTTTAAGCCAGACACGCATAGCATATTCGCGGCTACCCAGAATATCTGCCACACCCACACCATCAACCCTTCTTAATTCAGAAAGCAGGTTGATATCTGCAAAGTTGTAGAGAAACTTCTGGTCGGTTTTAGGGTCTTTGCTGTAAAGGTTAATGTACATTAACATGTTAGACTCTTCACGGGTAATCTTCACCCCTTCGCGCACAACCAGTGGCGGGAGCTTGTTTACTACCGACGCTACCCTGTTCTGAATATTTACCGAAGCCTGGTTAGGGTCGGTACCCAGGTTAAAGATCACCTGAATGGTTGCCTCGCCATCGTTACCGGCATCAGATGCCATATATTTCATTCCCGGCACACCGTTAATGGCACGCTCGAGCGGGATAATTACCGACTTAATCATCAGCTCACCATTGGCCCCCGGATATTCGGCGGTAATGTTCACCTTAGGCGGTGAGATGGAAGGGAACTGTGTTACCGGAAGGTGGGTCATGGCCAATACCCCCAGGAACACAATAATCAGCGAGATCACGATAGAGAGTACCGGCCGCTGTATAAATTTGTTAAACATTGATATGCTTTTTTATAGGTTTAATCAACAAAGAATTTCTATCTGGCAATACTGGAGCGACTATTCAGCTCTTAACCTTAAAGAGGAAACTACCTTTTTAGGGTCCAGGAATTCAAATTTGATCTTCTCATCATCTTTTACTTTCTGTACGCCTTCGAGCAGGATCTTATCATTTTCGGCCAGTCCGCTGCTCACCACATACAGATCCGGCATTTCAGAACCGATCACGATATTCCTCGATCTTACAACATTGTTTTTATCTACCACAAATACATATTTCTTATCCTGTATTTCATAGGTAGCTTTCTGAGGGATCACCAATGCACCGCGCAGTGGGACAATCATCTGCACCTCTCCTGTTTCTCCATTTTTAAGCAGTTTTTCCGGATTCGGGAACCTGGCCCTGAAGGCGATATTACCAGTCTCATTGTTGAATTCACTCTCCACTATTTCTACATTGCCTTTATAAGGCAGCAGGGTATTATTGGCCAGCATCAGGGTCACTTTATTGTCGGCGCGACCTTTAATATTAGTCTGGTATTCCAGGTATTCTGGTTCAGAAACGTTGAAATAGGCAAACATCTGCGTATTGTCGGACAGACTTGTCATCAGTTCACCCTCATCCACCAGGCTTCCCAGTTTCAATGGTATCCTGTCGATGGTACCATCAAATGGTGCCCTGATCTCGGTAAACCCTAAATGCAGTTTAGCCAGGGAAACTTCGGCTTTTGCCTGCTCCAGTTTGGCCTGGGCCATCAGCTGCTCGTTTTTTGAAACCACATTTTTATCGGCCAGCGTTTTAGCATTCTGCAGTTCTATCTGTGCCGATTTGGCTTCTGCCTGTGCTTTCAATAGTTCTGCTTCATAGATTTTAGGCATAATCTTAAACAAAAGCTGTCCGGCTTTAACAGATTGTCCTTCATCTACATATATGTTCTGTAAGTACCCTTTTTCCTGGGCACGAATTTCAATGTTTCGCACAGATTTAATCTGCGAAACATATTCTTTGGTAAAGGAGGTGTCCATCTTTAGGGGGCTGGTCACCGTAAATTTACTTTCTTCTTCTTTTTCTTCTTTTTTAGCTGTACAGCTGGCAAGGCATAGCAGGGCAACAAAGCCTCTGAACACAAGAATTCTCTTCATAAGTATATTGGAAATTGAGCGATTTTTTAAAGCATGGAACACAGAGATTCCCCGTGATGTGGGCACATCTAAATCGTTACCGGAAGCGCTATGACTTTACAGACGGAAGCATTGAGCAGCGTCACACAGCAAATACAGATACCCGGGAACAGTGTTACCTTTGATCAGATTTTAAGAACTCTTTGAGTAATGTAAAGAGGAGATGCATTTACGCGGAATGGTGGAATGCTGTTGAAGCGCTTATTGTATTGCACTAGAATGAGCTGCGGGCATAAGCTGCGGTATAACCAGGCTTGCAGGCTGTATTTTTGAACAGCAAGTTTGTTGGTTGAGTCGTCTTGTATATCGCGGCGGCCAAGGTAATCCTCGTCTAAATCAATATCAGCCTCGTCCAGAATACTGTTGTCTTGTCTGTTATTGCTTAGCTTGGAATGTTGTCTTTTTGCAGGTGTGTGTGCTGGTCCCTTAGCTTTATAGCCATGCGTAGCAGCAGATACAGAAGCAGCCATTAAAGTCTGGCTTCCGCATAGCAGCATTATACATAAAGAGATATAAAAGACAACGATCCTCATTCAGCGGCTAAAGTAAGTAAAGAAATTTTAGATTGATATATCGAAATAAAAATAATTGAATTTTTAGGCCTGGAGGATGCGAAAAATTGCCTGAACATGTCAATTAGCCACCCGGTAGAGATTCTGATTGGACTGAGCAGTCTGGAAACTCCCCAACTGACAGGTTCTGTTACCAGTAGTTAATCTTTCTTCATGGCTTATGGGAGACATCAATCATCTGTTCAAATATGAACTTGGGATTTTTATAATCAATAGGCACAGTTTTCTTAAAGAAAGTCATGTTCATATAAATCTCCATATCGCCAACGCCCATTATCAGTTTATTATTTTTTTTAAGCAGGGCGATGGGAATCCTGTAAAACTCTTCTGTTCCATAGTGCTGGTAATGATAGGTACCTTTCAGGGTATCACCTTTTATGATACCGTTTACATCACCGGAATCCTTATACAGGCCGTGGTAGTTGATTTCATACTGTCCTTCAAATGTGCGGTCGGTAAGAATGATCCTTAAACTTGCAGTATCATCTTTATTGATTGATTTGTATAGCACCTTCTGCTGCTGACTTTCCTTCTCTTTATCCGCTGTACAGCTGGTGGTATATAAGACCAGCATCGGTAAGATATATAGTAATCCTTTATTCATTCCTTTAAAAAACCTATACAGCTTAGATCGCATATTGATTGTTTTGCAGCTAAAATATAGATAATGCTGCAGAATGAGTAAAGGAATTATCAATGGCGTATCATCATACGGCAATACAGGAAGATATCGCTGCTGCATAATGAAAAAGTATTTTAAATAGCATTAAAGCGAGCCGGGGGACCTGGGCGGCATGGCTTTTGTACCCTGTTAGTTAATGACTATTTTTACTACAATTACGATACTCTTCACTATCAGTGCTATTATTTCTTATATCAATCACCGTTTCGTTAAACTACCCGGCACAATCGGGATTATGGTGATTGCTTTGGTTCTATCCATTATAATCCTTTTCGCAGGAAAATCTTTACCGGAAGTAGAAGTATTTATTAAGAGCCTGATTTCAGGAATTGACTTTACCGCCACCCTGCTTGATGTGATGCTGGCCTTTTTACTGTTCGCCAGTGCACTGCATTTTGATTTTGAAAAGCTGAAAGCACAAAAACTGCCGGTATTAATTTTAAGTACGGTGGGTGTTCTTGGTTCTACTACGATATTTGGCTTCCTCTTATATTATACTATACCCCTTTTTGGTATTGATGTGCCCCTGCTCTACTGTATGCTTTTTGGTGCGCTGATTTCACCTACAGATCCGGTAGCGGTATTATCAATCCTAAAAAAATCTAAGATCCCCAACTCATTGGAAACCATCATTGGCGGCGAATCACTCTTTAACGATGGTGTAGGTATCCTTCTATTTGTTACTCTGCGTGAACTTACTGAAGATACCGGACAGGCTTTTACCTTTACGCACACGCTACAGTTATTTGCCCAGGAAGTATTTGGAGGGGTATTACTTGGCCTTGCTTCGGGATATTTGTGTATCAAATTGCTTCGCGGAACTACCGAACTACAGATCCTGCTGATGATAACGATATCGATGGTGATGGGAATATCTGTAATCGGAAGCCTTACCCATGTATCTATTCCATTGGCGGCAGTTACAGCGGGACTGATGCTGAGCAACCTTAAACTGGATGAATCTCCTGCAACCCTGCAGCTCAAAGACCTGATGGATAAAGTATGGGGATTGATAGACGATTTGTTAAACACTATCCTTTTTGTAATGATTGGTTTACAGATAGTGACTATACATTTTTATGGCGCCTACCTGGGCATCAGTATTGTGGCAATCATCTTTGTACTTATTGCGAGGGCTATCAGTATTGCAGCCCCTGCTATGCTTTTAAGAAGATCACTTCAGCTACCCTATAACCGTATTGGTATAGTGATCTGGGCGGGTCTGCGCGGAGGTATATCTGTTGCACTGGCATTATCACTACCGTTTTCGGAATATAAACCGCTGATTGTATCAGTAAGTTATATCATAGTATTGTTCTCGATTATTGTACAGGGTCTTACCTTAAACAAGGTTGTGGCGAAACTAGTTGACTAAAACATCTTCTATTTTGACGAGATAAATTTTTAGCTTAGGTTTGGGTATCCTAAATGATTACCATGCTGCTCCGCAAGTTCCTGATTATAGCTTTTCTGTCCTTTTATTCGGTTGCTAACCTATATTCTGCCAGTAATAAAATAATCAGCGATACAACTGCACAAACATCCGGGAGCAAATCTGAAACAGCATTTGCCGCAGAGCTGGTTAAGATTAATCAGTCTATAGTTCAGAAAAACTTCCCCGCTGCAGAACAAGCGCTTGATCAGCTGATCGGAACCCTGAAGGTAAAAAAGATCTCCGCCGACCGAAACAAGCAGCTTTCTAAGGCCTGCAGCATGTATGGAAATGTATTGCTGATGCAGGCGAAGTTTGATCTGGCATTAAAAAAGTATTTGTTGAGTCTGGACTATATCGGTTCAGCCGAGGCATATGCTAATACAGCAGCAGGTAGAAATCCGCAGGAGACAAGGATTGCTTTGGGTATCGAGAAAGCCAAAATCTACAGCAATATCGGCGCAGTGTATTCCATGCTGAAAAACCTTTCAAAGGGAAAAGAATACTTTTTAAAGGCCCTGGAGGCAAATCCGCTGGATAATCTGGATAGACTGAAAACCCTCTCTAACATGGCGGGATTATATGCCGAAACCGGTGAAGACAAACAGGCACTGCATACATTCAATACAGCGATTAGCTTGTCGAGAAAGCTGAAAGACCTACCAATGGAGGCTGTGCTTTTAACCAACGTCGGGAACTATCACCTGAAACATAAAGCCTGGGAAAAATCTATTCTGGCCAGCAGGAACAGTCTGGCGGTCCGTATAAACCTGCATCAACCCTTATCTGTTATTACACTGAACAATTTAGGTTACGCCCTGGCACAGACCGGGCATTACCCTGAGGCAACCTCCTATTATCAGCAGGCCCTGCCAGCAGCCACAGCTATGGAGCAAAAGCAGCTACTTAATAATCTGTACCAGGCACAGAAAGCCCTGGGCAATATACCCTCTGCACTAAAATACCTGGAGCGCTATACCAAACTGACCGATTCACTGAATATATTGAATTATAATAACAAGGTAGCCAGTCTCACTGCCGCCTACGAAGCGGTAAAGAAAGAACGCACGATCAGCGGATTGCAGAAAAGCAATGCTTTACAGCGATCAGAGCTGCTTCAGCAGCGGTACCTCATCATGGCAGCGCTTATTATCCTGGTACTGGCCTCGGTCCTGATTTATATAGGTGTAAAAAACCACAACGTAAAACAGGACCTGGAAAAATCACGTATCCAGCGTCAGCTCCTGCTCCTCCAGCTTAATCCTCATTTTATTTTTAACGCGCTGCAGTCTATACAGCAGTTTATTTATAACAGAGACCAGGAAAAATCAATGGAGTATCTCAACAGCTTTAGCCGGCTGATCAGGTTGATCCTGGAAAATTCTGACAGGGAAACCATCACTCTGGCAGAAGAAATAGAACTGCTTGAACATTATCTCCACTTAAAGCAGCTGGAAAGCGGTTCATCTTTTACGTATGAAATATCAGTAGCGGATGAAATTGAAACTGAGATGATAGAAATTCCAGTGATGATGCTGCAGCCATTTGTAGAAAATGCAGTAATGCATGGTGTAAAAGGCAGGGAACACGGGAAAATATTGGTATCGTTTAACATTGTCGGCAATATCATCGGGGTCTCGATTATGGACAACGGCGAGGGAATGAACGGTGCTGCGAACCACGCTGATAATACCCTGCACCGCTCAATGTCTATGGCCATCGTAAAGCAGCGTATTGCTGAAATGAGCAAAGGAAAGTTAATCATCGAGTTGCGCCAGCTGGCGAAAAATGATAACAATAAAGAATATCCAGGTGCATTTGCGGGACTGGAATTTAGGCCACGTGTACCGGAATACAGATGATGAGCAACCACAGTACTATTTCATGCCTCATACTTGAGGATAACCCTGTCGCGCGTAAGCAGTTGCAGGATCATTTACAGCTGCGTTATCCAGACATCACCCAGTTTCCCTGCGGAACATTAATGGAAGCCGATGAAGTTTACCTGCAGCAGCAACCCTCTTTGCTGATCCTCGATGTTAATTTGCCCGATGGCAATTGCTTTGAATGGTTAAGGAAACTCAGCAGAATGCCGAAGGCGAATTTCAGCGTGATTATTATTACTGCACATGCAGGATATGCTATTGAGGCCTTAAAGTTCAGCGCCATAGATTTCCTGCTGAAACCCTATATGCCATCCGACCTGCTTGTTGCGGTAGACAAGGCCCTTAGCAATATCAGCGATAAACGCTACCATCAACAACTGGAGGCATTCTTTTACAATCACGACCAGCAGACCGGGGAAGATAAAAAACTGGTTTTAAAAACCCTTGATGAAATCTTCATTGTGCCGGTTAGTAATATCCTGGCCCTGGAGGCCGACAATAGCTATACGCAGTTCCGATTAAAGAACGGACAGGTAATCCTGGTTTCCCAGCCCATTAAAGAATATGAAAACCAACTGAGGGGTTTAGGTTTTATGCGCGTACATCAGAGCCACCTCATCAACCTCAAGGCCATCCAGACTTATAAAAAGAAAACCAATACGCTGGTTCTTGATACGGAAATCGAGGTCCCTGTTTCCCAGCAGAAGAAAGCCCAACTGATGCATTACCTGAATCAGTTATAAGGCCTGGTCCATCTTTCAATGCCAGGCGCATCAGATACAAGGCCGATGGCCCCGTATTCAAAACGCCCGCTGGCGCCGGCCGCTAATGCGCTGCCTGTGTGTAAATTTGAGCTTCAACATTTACATACCAGGAATTTTACCATGAAAAAAAGATACCTTATTTCGGGATTGATTATCAGCAGTCTCCTCGGCGTTCAGACTACCCAGGCACAGTTTTTAAAAAAGATGCAGCAAAAACTGCAAGATAAGGTTGATAAAAAAGTAGATGATGTGCTCAATGGGTCGGGCACCAAAAATACAGGTACTTCTGCAGGCAATGGCGGCAAACGGGTTAAAACGCCATATCTGGAAGAGGTCTATTCTTTTACACCTGGCGCTACAGTAATCTTTGCAGATAATTTTGCTAATGATGTTTTAGGCCGTATGCCCAAGCACTGGCAGTCTAGCGGCGGCGGGAGTGTCTCTACTATTGCCGGGATGCCGGGTAAATGGCTGGCACTGATGCCCACTACCACTTATAAATTGCAGCAGCTGCTTACGATGCCTGGTAACTTCACGGTAGAGTTTGACCTTCTTACGCGGAGTACACAGGCTAAAGATATCGGATCAATGCTATTTGGTTTTGCAAAAGATAACTCTAACAGAGAATATATCAGCAGTGCCGGAGACGCAAACTCTATTACTTCTACCACGCTGCATTTCTGGAATAAAGCTATAATCAACGCCAGCAGTGACACTGACATTTACAATAACCTGGATTTTCCGCTTGAAAACTATGCGAATGAACTGATCCATGTGGCTATCGCCGTAGAAGGTGAAGATATGCGCGTGTACATCAACAAAAGCAAAGTCCTGGATACTGGAATGTTTAAAAGATCAACCATCAAGTATTTTTACCTGAGTGCACCATATAAGTACGACTATACGGCAAAGATGTATTTTGGTAACCTAGTTATCGCTAAGAACTAATATTAATTATACGCTCAGGGGTTAACGCTCTCTCCTTTACCAAAGTTATCCTAGCTTAAATTTCAGCCATTTCCTTACCGGCTCATCATACAGTTTCAGCGCAGCATAGGCAATTGCTACTGCGGCTATAAAGCACATTGCTGCTACCGGGAGACCCTCTTTCATTGAAATCTTATGATCGGCCACCCAGCCGGTGTAGATATAAATGATGGGATAGTGTGTAATGTAAATAGGATAAGAAATGTCTCCAAAAAACGTACAAATCCTTTTAGCAAATTTCCCTTTTAACTGGCCGCTTGCACCAATATAAATAATCAGCGGAAAGATCAGGATAATGGTTACAGCCTCATACAAACCGTTCGCCCACAGCCTTTCGCTTCCGCCAATCCTTGGCATAGCCAAAACCAGCAACAGCAATAAGCTGCTCCAGAGAAAGGCCATCCGGATTTCTGTCACCTTTACCAGTCTGCAAAGCAACAGACCACCGAAAAAGGGAAACATCATCCGCGTGAAACCTATCCTCAGCTGCGCGGCATCGAGCGACCAGCCACCTACCACATCGCCCAGCGGCGAAGTTACGGCCAGATGCACCAGCGCGATCCCTGCCACTACTACAAGAATTGATAGTGCCGTTTTTGAAAACTTACGGATAAATAAAGCATATAAGATATTGGCAATATATTCAAAAAATAAGGACCATCCCGGTCCGTTGAGCGGGTGCATTTCCTGCCATCCCCGTACATCCAGCGATAGCGGTACCGGTATTAAAGTACAGCCAATAAGCATAACCAGCAGCATTTTCCATACTGGCACATCAACTATGCCCGGCCATAACACCGAAGCTGAAGGGTAGAAAGCAATGGCACCGATGATCATTCCGATTACTACCATAGGCTGCAATCTGAGCAACCTTCTTTTAAAGAATTCACCCAGACTTAGCTTGTACCAGCGGTCGTCATACGCATAGCTGATTACAAAGCCAGACAGCATAAAAAAGAAATCTACCGCCAGGTAACCGTGGTTAATGATCTGGTTTAAGTGACTGGTAGCATGCGCTTCGAAAAGATGGAAAATTACAACAGTTAAGGCGGCAACGCCCCTTAATCCGTCGAGGATCATGTAATGTGGTTTAACACCCAGGTTAGGCTGGCTCATTGAAAATATACGTCTAGATATTCAGTTAAAAGCCCTTAATATGCTAAATAAATCCGGATAATTACAATGATTCAAGTCTGTTTTTATGCAACTGCATGACTGGAAGATATTTTTTTGAGAACTGCTGTATCGCGTCGTCTTTAAAATCTGTGCCTTGTTTTAAGATCTGCACAGCATTACGGTGTTCCTTACTCAGTAATTTGATATAGGTCTGGTCAAACTTATCCGCGGCGGTATCGTCTAGCCCAGTAATGCTATTACTTAATTTCTCATCTGCAACTTCGTTAATATCTGCTATGCCGGTCTTTTTAACAGCGGCCAAAACTTTCAGATCTGCTGCTATATTATTCTGGTCTTTTACCAGCTCTTCTGCATAGGCAGCGAGCTTAGGATTTTTAGATTTAGACGAAGCCAATAAACTCAACTGTACTTCTGCCAACCGGTTATAAGCCATCAGCTGAACAAACCTTTTAATTTCATTAGGGGTGGCGCGGTTATTTGCCGTGGCAGTCGGACCCTGATAGTCTGCCATATCGCTGGCCGCAGGCGTTGGTCCCGTAGTGTTAGGCGTAGCAGTAATCGGAGGACGCATCTCCCGGTAATCATTGATTCGCGGGGTGCCTGGTGTATTAGCATTTCCCACAATACTGCGGTTGGTAAAAGTACTGTCCCTTAATGAAGCCTCGTTGCCGGCCGATGAAAACACGCGGCTGCAGGAATAAGACATAGCAATGGCAACAGAAGTAGTCAGTATGAAGGAAAGTTTTCTCATTGTTACAGGTTGATTTGAATCTCTTAAACAAACACCGTGCTAATTTAACAGTAATAGGCCAAACTATTGCCGGCAGCAAAAAAATGTTTAAATTACCTGCTTAAACGCTTAATCATGAATAAGTTTTTTCTTTCACTTATCCTGCTCTGCTTTGCATCGGGACAGATTAGTACAGCTCAGGACTCCGGCCGGCAGGAAACCACCAAAGTAGCACATTTTGAGAAGCTGATCATCAGCCCTCATATTGAAGCAACTATAACCGAAGGAGATGATGAAAGTGTAACCTTACTCAGCTCTACGGTTAGTGCTGATAAAATCCATATCGAATCTAAGAATAATGTTTTGCGCGTGTATCTTGAAGGTGCCAAAGAGTGGACAAAAAATGAGAAAAACGCTAAGAAAAATAGAGATGATGATGGCGAAGCCCCTAACGGGACAAACAAGAAGCCTCTGTATACCGGAACAGTACTGAAAATAGCTATCAGCTACAAAACATTACAGGAATTATCTGTGCGGGGCGATGAAAGACTGGAGTTTAAAAGCGAACTGGATCAGGACGAATTTACATTGACTTTATATGGCACCCTGCAGGCCACTATACCGGGTGTTGAACTTAGAAAAATGCATACAACGATGTATGGCACCTGCAACCTGGTAATCAAATCAGGTAATATCACTGAACAGATATTTACTACTTATGGAACAAGCACTGCGAATACCCTGGCGGTGAATAATAAGATAACACGCAGCATGTGTTACGGCGAGTCTCAGCTGAAGGTAAGCGTATCAGATCTGCTAAAAGTTTCTGCCTTTGGTGAAGCGCAGGTTGGTTATAAAGGTAGTCCTGTAGTGAAAAAAGGGATCGCCATTGGGCAGGTAAAGATTTACCAGATCAAGTAGTCAAAATCTATTGATTCTTCCAGAGGTAAACATTGACCTGTTTGCGGATAGCTTCACTGATAGTCAGGATCTGCTGCACCTTGAACTGGTCTACGTGGTTTGGATCATTCAGTGCCAGCGGGCTGGATGAAACAGTAGGTATTTCCACAACAACCTCTTCCACCGGGTTTTGTAAAAGCAACAGGCTGTTTTCCAGAACCTCCATAGCTTTGAGGATCTGATTGTTAATCTGCTTCAGGTGCCCGTTGGTATCGGCAAAAGGAAAAAACGATGCTATGGTAGAAGAAAGCTGGTGACTCAGTATTTCAAACTCATAGAGATGCTGCACTTCTGTACGGGTATTCTTAGGTTCCAGCAGCATATTCTGGATGCCAGATGATAACATTGCCAGTCGGGTGTACACTTCCTTACGTGCCAGTTTTAGTGCCGTAACATCTGTTGGCTCCCCTTCTATCCGATCGTACAGCTTCTGAAGGTAACTGATATTGGCCCTGATTACATCTCCAATATAGGCAACGTGTTTTTTTACTTCCCAGGACGGGAACAAATATGAGGCGCCAAAGATGATGGCACAGCCCATTAAAGTATCAAATATCCGCTCTATAATTACGGAATGCTGGCCAGTATAAATATTCAGACAGATGATTACCATTGGGGTGAGCGACATGATACTGAGCGTATAATTTAATCGCAGGTAAGCAAAATATCCAAATAGGAATATGCCGGCGAGTACCAGCAGCAAAGTAATATTACTTGTTAGGGCTAATAAAGATACGCCTATCAGGATACCCGCCATTGTTCCTTTGAGGCGCTCGAGGTTCCTTTTCCTGGTGAGGCCAAAGCCTGGTTTAATTACCACAATCACGGTTAGTAAGATCCAGTAACTGTAGTTGCCAACCGGCAGTAACATTAACCCATAGGCCAGCAGACAGGCAGAAGATAAGCGTAAGGCGAACTTAAAAATGGGTGATTTAAAATTAAGGTGTTTGTTTAACACTTTTAGGTTAACACCTTCTGCTGCTGCAAATAGATGATAGGCAGGCAGATCTTTTGGCAGCTTAATTTTTTCAGTGTTTTTGGTCAGGGTATCGCCAATGGCAAGAATCCCCTGGTGGATGTCGTCTACATGGCGCTCTAGTTTAATTAGGATATGGTAGCTCTGGTGATTCACATCTAATGCCTGTATGCGCTTGCGTAAAAATTCTACCGAAGCGGCAGATGAGTTGGCAGGCTTAACTTTCAGCTTTGCGCTGAGAGCAGTTCCCATGGTATGCAGATCGTCTGCCATACGGCCGATCACAGAATTGATCGCATCGAGCAAACCTGTATCGGCTAGGCTTTGCTGCAAGGCTTCATAATCGTACTGAATGGCCCCTATCTGCTCATACAAATCTATCACCTGCACAATAGCCAGTAAGTGACGCTGACCTTGTGCATGGTCATTCTGCATCAGCAGTTTATTTCTAAGCAACAGATCGCGTACCTGTTCCTGTTTCTCACTAACCTTATTATGTAGCTTTATTATCCGCAGGTAATTAGCCTGAAGGTCGCTCTCCGTATTATAAAACGCTGCTTTAGCAGAAAGAAAGCTTGCGGTAGAAATCATACATTCGCCAAGGGCATGTTTAACCGAGCTTAATGGCCATACACGCGTTTGAATGATACTGATCAGGTAATAACATAGTCCGCCTGCAGTAATGTAAATGCTGAAGATGAGTGGCTGTTCTGGTTTTAAGCCCTGTACAAAAGTCATCAGGATCAACGCCATCGTACCCAGTAGCGACCATCTTTTTCCAAAAACGGTGAACAGTGCAAAAATTACGCATAAGACCAGAACCAGAATACCAGTAGCAATGGCATGATGTATCAGGAGCGCTGTAATTAGCGAGACTACGAAAAACACCGATAAACTGCTTACCGACATCAGGATCTTATCGCCAAGTGTTCCCGGCGAATCTGTGAGACTAACCAGCAGGGCCCCTACTCCCACCATAATTGCGATGTGCGGTCCGCTGAAATAATACAGCGCTGCGAAAGGAAGTATGATGCTTAAAGCCGTACGTAATGCATCAGAAAAATATTCGCTCCGCATGAGGTTGAGCGATCTTCTGAAAAACATTTTTAACTGTGCGGCTGCTTGAGGCATATAAATTCTTGTGGATTATTTCGGCGAAGATACACATTACAATACATTATAGGGTTTAGCCAGATCTTTGGGTGATATTATTGCTAAACAATATGCAGAGTTATTTGTCTTTTAAAAAAAACATTACTATGGACAGCATTAATCAAAATCAGGAAGAACAGAACCACAAAGATTTAAACAGCACATCAGCAGTAAAAAAAATAAAAGAGCTGGCAGAAACTGCCAAAACATGCTTTTTCTCTACCACACCATCAGCCTCAGATACGAATGGTACAAGACCAATGAGCATTCAGGAAGTAGATGAAGAAGGTACCATTTGGTTCCTGGTAGCTAACGACAGTCATACTTATCAGGATTTAACACTTGATCCTTCAGTGAAGTTATATTTCCAGGGATCTGCACATTCAGACTTTTTATATCTGGAAGGAAACGCTACGCTTTCAGCAGATAAAAATAAGATTAAGGAATTGTGGAACCCGGTATTGAAAACATGGTTTACTGAAGGTGTAGATGATCCAAGGATTGCTATTATTGAAGTATCCCCTGCTACAGGATATTACTGGGATAATAAACACGGTAATATGGTTGCAGGTGTGAAAATGCTGATCGGCGCAGCTATTGGCAAAACGTTAGATGACTCTATTGAAGGTCAGCTTAGCGTATAATACTTTTCACCTTAAAGAACCTGCTCTCATTATATTGGAGCAGGTTTTTTTATGCGTAATTAGTTATGGGCAGTGCTGTTCAACAGAGCCGACTACAGCTTTTGTCGTTGTTTGCCTTTTGTGATTTTACTAAACAGCTGCATTAATTGCTGAAAGTATTTTTGATCAACTTGCCATCCTTCATTACAAATTTTACCTTCTCCACTTGCTTAATGTCCAGGCTTGGATCTCCATCTACAGCAATTATATCCGCCAGCATACCCTTACGCAGCGATCCGATCTGGCTTCCGTATCCAAATACTTTTGCGTTTACGGAGGTAGCGGCTCTTAACACGGCCAGCGGTTTCATCCCGTACTCCACCATGAGTTCCATTTCCCGGTAGTTTTGTCCATGTGGAAACACGCCCGCGTCGCCTCCCATCAGTATGGTGACCCCATTCTGTAAGGCAGACTGGAAACTCTTCTTTTTGGCTGTGATACGTTCCGGATCGGGGTCTGTACCTTTCTTCCAGCCGGCATATTGCAAAATAGCATCACCAGCGGCTAACGTTGGACAGAGTGCAACATTATGTTCTTTCATTAACCTGAAAATCTCCTCATCGCCATTATCTCCATGTTCAATACTGCTTACCCCTCCCAATACAGACCGCCGCATTCCTTCTTTGGTAGATGCGTGAACAACTGTTAAACGTCCGCTGCTGTTGGCTATAGAGCTTGCCAGCTTAATGGCTTCTACACTAAATGTTGGTGCTGCAATCCCAGCTAGACCCCAGCGGTAGTCGGCATAGAGCTTAATCAAGTCTGCACCTTTACTGATCTGAGTATAAACTTCGGCACTCATTTCATCCAGTCCGCCAACCTCTGCAGCGCCCTGCGGCAAATCCAGGTCTGCATTCTTAAAATTCGGGCCATAGGTTCCTTTAGCAACAATCGCTCTGGTGGCGATAATCATTCTGGGTCCCTGTACCACACCTTTATCAATAGCCTGTTTTAATCCTGCGTCATCATACTGAGCACCTTCAGTTCCCAGGTCGCGCACCGTGGTAAATCCTGCAAGTAGCGTACGCTGTGCATGGACCACTGCTCTGGCTGTACGTTCTGCCCGGCTTTCTTTAAGCACCTGATCGTTCCATGACACTTCATTATATGGATGCAGGAACAGATGTGAGTGCCCTTCAATGAGTCCCGGCAGTAAGGTTGCACCGGGCATCTCTATCACTTTAGTCCCGGCAGGCAGCTTAAACATCATTTCACCAACCGCTTCAATCTTTTTTCCTTTAACCAATACTACCCAGTTTTTATGCAGATCTTCCCCGTCAAACACTGCCGCAGGCTTTAGTAGAAAAAGTGAATCAGTTTGAGCCTGAGCATAATGATTTAGGAGAAGTAAGAGCAGAAACGTTAGGTTTTTCATGTTTGAAAGGTAATGAAAACGAATAATTTATCCAATATACATCGCTTAAGCCGCAGAACCGTATATTTGCAGCAATATGGGTTACGCAAAAGAAAGAGGAAAATTAGAAAAGGTATTGGCACAGCTTGTTGGTATCAATATTTATAATGAGAAAAACTTATTGATTTTAGATGATAGTCATGATAAGTTTTCACATACGGTTAGGATTTTGAAAAACAAAGAACCTGAAGCATTCAGTACTTTTTACACTGAAGACCTGCAGGCCGTTAAAAAAGAGAAGAAAGCAGTTAGAGAAGTTGAAGCCCTATCCGTTGAAGAACGTCAGAACAGCTTTAATACTTATAAAGAAAGCATACAACGTGCTGTTGAAAATACAATCAAAGCTACGTTAGAGATAGCTTAAGCGCTCAAAACATTTTTTAGGTTAGAAAGCCCTTTTTTATGAGAAGGGCTTTTTTTTTGTGAATGATCTATTATACCTAGCCTCTTTTTTGTTGCTTTTTACTCATCCCCCCTTCCAGCGCATTTCAAATATTCGATTGTCGGAGGCTCAATTTCAACATTGATACAGCCACTTTTTTTTGTCAATAATCTAGTATAATTAGTGCTCTCAAGTCCTGTATTGAATTGCAGAATTACATTTATAAACATTTACAGTAATTAATTAGAAAATTATTTGTTTCTATTATCTAGAATTATTTAATTTGTGTTGTGAAGCAGTCGCCTGAAAAGAAGAAAGAAACCAACCAGTACGACAAGGTGATCAGGGAAAACCTTGATATTACCCTGCCGGTAATTATCAGGGATCTATTGAGGCTGGATGTTTTTTTGAGCGAGGGCTTGCCGGATGGTATACAGTATACGAAAGAACGTAAGGCGGACTCTTTAAGGAAAGTCACCGATAGTTCTGGTAATACTTATGTATTACCCTAAAATGGTTGCTTACCTGAATACAGAAAATATGAAGTATAACTTTTCGATTATTAAAATTGCAGATATGGATTACCAAATCTTTCTCAATTCAGATGATCCGGAAATTAAGATGCTGGCCTTATTAGCAAATTTTGGTGAAGATAATACCTTACAGGTGGTTGAATCAATTGTACAGGGTATTGATTCAATTACAAAGAACACTTATGATAAGCGAAGATATAATGAACAACTGCGTGTATTCGTACAGCTACGCAAAGATTTAGAACAATTATTAAATACAGCTATGCAATCAGTATCAACATGGTATAAGGAGGAAAATGATTTCCTGTATCGCAAGGGCAGAAAACTTGGTGTTATAGAGGGTAAACTTGAAGGTATACTTGAGGGCAAACTTGAAGGTATAGTTGAGGGCAAACTTGAAGGGAAGCTTGAAGGTAAGCGTGAAGTTGTTGAAAGCCTTATCAAGAAGTTAAAACTTTCAGACAATCATATTGCCGATCTTGCTAAAATAGACATTGATTTTGTAAAGAGGGTTCGACAGGAAATCAATAACAAACAGCTCTCTGAATAAAAAATCCAGAGAGCTGCCTGTAAACATAATTTACCAGCCTGGGTTCTGTTTAATCACCCCATTGCTGTTGTCAATCTCACGTTGAGGCACTGCCCAAACATCGTGGATCTGCGGATTGAAAGTTCTGGCTTTCCAGATCTCCGCTCCATCAAAATCATGCAGTGGTTTCGCGTAGGTACTTTGTGCATCGCCCCATCTTACGAGATCACGGTGACGGTCTGCCCACTCTCCTGCCAGTTCGTTCCTGCGTTCACGTTTCAGGTCAACCATAGTCATCCCTGTTTTTGCTGCTAATCCTGCACGGACACGGATGCGATTTAGCTCAGTATCACCTGCGCCGGCGCCATTCAGCTGGATCGCAGCTTCAGCTTTGATAAGTAATACTTCAGCGAAGCGCATCAGCGGAACGTTCAGGTCCGTAGTTCCATTGTCACCATTCGGGTTCACATGCAAAGGAATCGGATTTGCATAAGAGAATGGCTCCATATATTTTTTGAACTGGTAGTTCGACGTAGCTCCCGCATCTTTAGTAAAGCTGCGTTCTACGCCGAAGAACATGAATTTATCGCCAGGTTTCAGGATAGTAGCTTCGCGACGCTGGTCACCGGCTTCGTAGGAGTCATAAAGTTCCTTCGTCGGCAGATAATAGCCCCATCCATTATAAATACCCCATGCTTTGTTCGTCAACATTACGCCTGGCAGTTTACTTCCCCAACCGGTTCCACCGCCACTTGGCGTACACACAACCGACCAGATATATTCCTTCGACCAGTTGTTAGATGCTTTAAAAACATCCGCAAAGCCAGTCTGTAACAGGTCATGCTGACCAGAGCTAATCACCATGTCGGCGTATTTCTTAGCATTCGCATAATCTTTTTTGTACAGATAAACTTTAGACAAGTATGCCCATGCCGCAGTTTTATGTCCCTTTCCATAATCAGCCGCAGCCATCTGTGAAAATAAAGGAAGGTTGTCTGCGGCTTTTAGCAGCAGGTCTGCAATGTAATCGTAGTTTGCATTTACGTTTGGCGCACGTGGTATCGCCACCGAGGGATCTGCTTCAGGCGTCACTATCGGCACACCCGCTTTATCATTCCCATAATTTGCAGCCAGCTGAAAGTATACCAGACCCGCATTGAAATACGCATCACCAATAATCTGCTTTTTCAGGGTTTCGTCCATCTGGATCGCCGGAACATTCCTGATCACATCATTTGCCTGTTTGATAATTGCATAACGGAGCGACCACTGCGATTCGGTATATCCACCACCTATGTAGTTCCTGTTAAAATCTTTGATGTTATCTCCCTCAGGCTTGTTTCTGCCCGTAACCATATCATCACTGGCATTTATAAACCAGAACATCCCCCGACCGTAATAATCTTCAGCATTATAATTATTATACATTCCTACCTGGCCTTTCAGCGCATCTTCGCGGGTACGCCAGAAGTTCTGTACCGATGGCGCCCCTTCAGGAATCACGTCCAGCTGTTTGGAACATCCGCTTAAAATGGCAAGTGCTGCCACAGTCATTATTTTTATAGTGTGTTTCATTTCTTTCTTTGATTTTGCTGTTATAAACTTAAACTCAGGCCCAACATAAAGGTTCTTGCCTGCGGGTACCTGCCTACGTCAAGACCATTATTGTCCATTCCTATTTCCGGATCAAAACCCGTGTATTTGGTAATGGTGAAGAGGTTGTTTGCGGTTACGTAGAAACGGATGCCGTTGGTTTTTAACCGGTCGCTAAATGCTTTAGGTACAGTATAGCCGATAGTCAGGTTACGCAGACGTACATAAGAACCATCTTCTACATAAAAATCTGAAGCGTTGAAGTTACCATTGGCATCTGAAGTAGAGATAATTGGCACTTTTCCACCCGGGTTCTCTGGCGACCAGGCATCTAATATGCCAGATAGTTTGTTATAAGAAGGTCCGCTGGCGTTGAACGTAGTACGTTTTACCGCGTTAAACAGTTCATTACCCGCTACACCCTGTGCAAAAATATTAATATCGAAGTTTTTATAAGCCGCATTAAAGCTTACACCATAGGTGAAGTCCGGATAAGCACTTCCCGCGAAATAGCGGTCGTTACCATCTATTGAACCATTACCGTCTAAATCCGCAAACCTGAAATCTCCGGCTTTAGCATTAGGCTGTATCTTGGTACCTTTGGAATTTTTATAGTTATCAGCTTCCTGCTGGCTCTGGAAGATACCTTCCGTTTTTAAAACATAATAACTGTATAGCGGCTCACCCGTTTTAATGGTGAGCGGGGCCAGCTCATTTCTAAAGTTGGTACCTACAGCAATGGTTTCCTGTCCCGGGGCCAGGCGGATGACCTTATTGTTTAACTTGGTCAGTGTACCATTTACAGAGTACGTAAAAGCGCGGTCTTTGTTACTGTTGTAGGTGATACCCAATTCAAATCCTTTATCTTCAATTAAACCAGCATTGATAGTCTGCGAAGACAAACCAGCCGTTCCAGGTAGTGTCCTTCTTAAGATCATCTGATCCGTGTTTTTCACAAAGTAGTCAGCGTTTAAAGTCAGGCGGTTATTCATCACGCCAAAGTCTACACCAATATTGGTCTGCTTAGATTCTGCCCATGTGAGGTTTGGGTTTTCCAAAATGGTAGAAACGTAACCGTTTTGCATAGCAGGGGTCTGACCAAAGTAAGCCTGTGTAGAACTTAGGAGAGGACTCACATCAGTAGCACTTAAACTTCCAAGGTTACCCATCTCGCCATAACTTGCTCTTAATTTCAGCTCGCTTATCCAGGTCAGGTCTTTCAGGAAATCCTCTTTACTGGCCAGCCATCCGCCAGATACCGAATAGTAATTTCTAGACCGGTTTTCTTTAGCCAGCATTGAAGTAGCGTCACGTCTGCCAATCAGCGACAGTAGGTATTTCTCACTATAGTTGTAATTAGCCCTTACAAATAGAGAAGACAGTACGCGCTTGTCTAACCCACTCACTGCCGGCTGGAAGGTTGTTGCATTAATCAGGTATCTTGAGCCAGGTGCTTCAGAGTCAAATCCCGTTCCAGATACGGAAAGGAACCTGTCTTTGGTATTTTGATAAGAGTAACCAGCTACAAAGTCCAACCCATGTTTATCAATCGTTTTCTGATAATTTAAGGTCTGCTCTGCAAGGATATCTGTTGAACGGGAGCTGCTTTCTACCAGGGAGTTGCTTAATACTGGCTTTCCTACTTCCGGACGTTTTGGGGTAAAGCTTTTGTAATTATTAAAAACGTTGGTAACGCTTAAGTTAGACCTGAAGGTAAGACCTTTCGCCAGGGTAAGCACAGCATAAGGGTTCACCATCAATACGTTAGTCGGGTTGTTAATGTCTATACGTTTGAGATCAGCTACCGGGTTGATGATATCACCATAATCTCCCGCATACTGTCCGCCCGGCAAACCTGCAAAAGAACCATCTGCATTGTAGGGCGTACCATTGGTGGGATAATAAATAGCGGATAACAAAGCTCCGGTATAGTCGCTGGATGTGTTGGCCCCATTTCCATTCGTATTACTGAAAGACAGGTTTTCGCCAATTTTCAGCCATGAGGCGATGCTATGTTCAGAGTTAATCCTGAAGTTATAACGCTCAGCCTTTGTGTTCAGCACAATCCCTTCCGCCTTGCGGTAGTTGAAGCTCATGTACAAGTTAGATTTATCATTGCCACCGCTGATGGAAGTACTGTAATCCTGCAGCATCCCTGTTCTGAAAATCTCATCAATCCAGTTGGTACGGGTAGTTTGTCCGTCAGGATATTTTGCCAGATCAAAGGCTGGAAGGATGGTCGTGTTACCGTTCTTCGCTGCTGTCGCTGCCACCTGTGCACGCTCCTGCGCATTCAGTGGGTCCAGTTTCTTCCACACACTCTGCTGCCCCACCTTCGCGTCGAAGTTAATCTGCAGCTTGCCGTTCTTGCCTTTTTTGGTTGTAACCAGGATTACACCGCCAGATGCACGTGCTCCATATATTGCAGCCGAAGCATCTTTCAATACCGAGATCGATTCAATATCATTAGGGTTCAATTGTGGAACACCGGTAAAGATAGATCCGTCTATTACGTAAAGCGGACGCTCACCATTGATACCACCCGCACCGCGGATGTTTACCCTTGGTGCAGAGGTTGGATCACCACCTTCATTGGTAACAATTACACCCGGAGTTTTACCTGCAAGGATCTCTCCTACACTGTTCAGCGAGCGTGAAGACAAATTATCCAGACCAACAGAACTAACCGCACCCGTAAGGGTAGCTTTTTTCTGCGATCCGTATCCGACCACTACTACCTCAGATAACAATGCTTTGTCTTCAGACAAGGTGATGTTCAGTATTGTACCCGTACCAACCTGCATGGTCACAGTCTTGAAACCAATCATAGAGAAAGCTAGTGTAGCGTTATCTTCCACGTTAAGGCTGTAGCGACCATCCGCATCGGTTGTTGTTCCATTTTGAGTACCAAGTACTTTAACAGTTACCCCCGGTATGCCCGTCTGGCTTACAGAATCTTTTACTACTCCGGTTACAATCTTAAATACCTTTTTTACCGGCACCGGGATATCACTTAAAATTACATATTCACCTTTTTCTGTTCCGCGGAAACCGATCTTCCCGAGCAATACCTGAACTTTTTCGTTTACATAAGTACCTTCTGCAAAACGCTTGTGGCGGGCAATGGCATCGGGGTTATAGACAAAACGCAGACCTGTACCTTGTTCAATTTGGCTGAGGATCTGGTTTACAGGCTGTCCGTTAGTAATTTTAATGGTGAAAGTACTGTTATCCAGTTTCTGCGCCATTATGGGCGATGCAGTAATTACTGCACTGCAATTCAGTATCACTGCGAGAGTAAGAATGGAAAATTTCATAGCTTGATAAAGAGCTGGTGACCTCTTAAATGAGGATGTTTTCATATTATTTAATGGTTTTGATAACATTTGTGTTTGTGCAAGAATCTTCAGGCTGATCCTGAAATGTTTGAATGTGCCATGACGGTAAAATCTGATCATACCGGCTTTGAGGTAAGTAGTTATCTTTTCATAGTATTAATTTTAAATGTTTGATAATTGGCTGAATGAGTTAATCGTAAATGATGCAGGGCACAGATGATTTCCAATATTTCTGCAGCTTCCTGTTTAGTGGTAAAATCAGCAGTACATTTTAGTTTGGCTATCTCCTCATTTTCCAGATTAATGGTAATGCTATAGGCATATTGAAGTTCCCGCACTGCTTCCTGTAGTGTTACGTTATGGAAGTTCAGTTTGATAGCTAGCGGTGACCTGTTGTAAGCAACCTCTGCACGCTGCTTCTCCTTATCATAGGACAGCTGCTGTCCACGGACCATCACTGCAAATTCCTGCTGGGCATTTCCAACAGATACTTTACCTGTGGCTACCTTCACTTCCAGAATGCGGCGTGCCTTGTAAGATTGTATGCTGAAAGAAGTACCTAAAACTTTGGTGGTGATATGATCAAGCGTATTTACCATGAAGGGACGCTTTGGCTCATGGGCAATGTTAAAAAAAGCTTCCCCTTCGGTAAGTTCGATACTTCGGTTTGTAGTGCTAAACTTTTTACGGTAAGAAATGGTTGAAGAAGGAAAGAGTTTTATTTCGGAACCGTCTGATAAAGTAATCCTTTTAGTTTCCCGAGCACTGGTGCTGATGAAATATAGATTTTCTACTGTAGCTGGCTGATGACTGGCCCACCACCAGTTGATTGCGAAATTTGCAGAGATCAATATTGCAGCGGCTATACCAGCTATTTTCAGAAGAGGGTTCAGGTGGATAATCTTTGGGTGCTGCTTTTCAGCCATCGCATTTTTAAGCGCTCCGAGCATCTCCATTCTGATCGTTTCTTTTCTATCTTCGTCAATACGGTGGGGTTTATGATCAGATGAGGCATACCACTTTTCCACAGTATTAGCTTCGGCAGGGTCTGCAATCTTTTCAGTAAATCTTTTCAGCAAGTCTTTTGCCTTTTCTTCTTCAGTCATGTATAAACCAGTCAGCTGGTACCGGTTTTGGTACTATCTAAAGAAGTTAAGCTTGCGTTAAGGTTACGTTAAGAGCAAACAAATGATGATGATCAGTGTATAGGCCAGCTTTTCTCTGATCAATTTCAAGGCGGAAGAGATCTGGTTTTTTACGGTCTGCGCAGATAGGTTCAGTTCAGCAGAGATTTCCTGAATTGATTTCTCTTGTTTTCTGCTCATGGAAATGATGACACGCATTTTTTCCGGTAATTCCTGCAGTGCCTCATCAAACTGTTTGTTCAGGTCTTTCAGCATTAAAAGGTTTTCTGCCGAGGCAGCGGTGGGGTTTCCGGTAAGCAGCGCAATGTCTTCTTTATGTTTTTCTTTAACCATAGAAGATTTGAAGTAATTGATCACCTTGTATTTAACGGCCCCCTTAAAATAGGCAGTAAGGCTCCCTTCAATCTGTAGGCGGTGGCGATTCTCCCAGATGGAGATAAAGATTTCCTGGGTAATGTCTTGCGCTACTTCCTCATCTTGCACACGTTTGTAGGCATTATCCAGTACCTCCTCCCAGTATTCCTGGTAAAGCTGTTCCATTGCTGAATGGTCTCCATTTTTTAGGGAGGCCAGCAATGGAATGATAGATATGCTGCTGTTGGTTTTGATGATTAGTTTTTTTTCCAAAACTAGGGCTCCAATATTTCTTAGATATTAAGAAATATTGAAGTTGTGCTGTCGGGAGATCTGCTTCCTAGTTTTTAATTTTAAATAATCTATTGCCCATAAGTAAACAGCGACCAAGTTTGTAAGTGAACAAGCTATATCAAGAAGGGGATTAGTATCATTGAAAACAGTAATATAAGCAGCTATCAGAGATTACGCATAAACTTCACAACATGTCACCAGTTTAGTTTCAATGCTATCTCATTTTACTCCTATATGGTCTTGGCTCCTGGCTGATACATCGCTGGTTCCGGATTGATTCAGTCTGGAGAGTATCAGCACCGACCCCACTCGGTCTTAAGTGCGTTGTTGAGTAAAGCAATACAGTATCGAACCAGCAACGACGCTTATTCTGGTTTTAATGCTTTGATCTCTGCAATCATGGCGTCCGAAGATTCATTCTTCACCTTCAACTTTGTATTAAGGATTTGATCAATCATTTTTGATAATTTTGTCTGTTCATTGGTAAAATGGTATAGTTTTGCCAGCAGGTATTTAGGATAAATTGTAGATGGTGTAGTTAAATCAGCTTTTACATAATATGTTTCTGCTAATCTGTAATCATTTTGCTTTTCTAACAGACTTCCTGCCAGCAACAAAATCGCAGGATTATTATCAATTTTTTCGGCCTGCAACAAAATTTTTAATCCTCCACTTTCGTTGCCATTTGCTATCAGGCACCTGCTATAGTCTAAAAGGTAATTTGGGTTGTCCTTAAAAACAGGATATAGGTTGGCTAACAATTCTGTTGCCCCTGAATCTCCCCTGTTCATTGCGATTTTCGCCTCAAAGTAATCATTATAAATATTATGCCGCCTGATTGACATGAGTATACCGACCAATCCGCCTATCAGAAAAATCACACAAATCATAGCAGCTTTAAAAGTCCTTTCTTCCAAAGTTAGCTGCATTCTTTTGTAACCGCTACTGCTATTGATTACCGCTAAAAAAATGAAGAACATGAGCAGCGTGGGTAATGAGTAAAATGGATATGAAAATAATGCAGCAATCAATAAAGCTACCAAGCCCAACAGTGAAATCATGACTCCTGTTAAAAAGGTCTGCTTCAAACTAATGATGCCCATATACAAAGTCACTACTATTGAAGTCAGAAACAAAAGCAAACCGGTCAGCCCCTGTTCCGCGAAAATTTCCAAATATTCATTATATGCCATTTTAATGTATCCCGCAACATCCCGAACATTATTCTTACTAAAGTAATTCTCCGTCAAAACCCCAGGATCATTAATAAAGTAGTCAATTTGCCACTTGTTATAATTTTCTTTGAAGCTTCCATACCCGTATCCAAACCAAGGCCTCTCTGCAATTTTCTCACTGGTTACCCGCCAAATCAGTATCCTGCTATCTGCTGAGGCAGGCTTCAACTGATACAACCCTACAATAATCATCAGTAGCAATAGGCATCCCCCTATTATCACGCCTAATGGCTTAAGTGCAAACTGCGTCTTACCGGGAAAAAATCTTTTTACTAACCTAAATCGCACCAGAACAACAATACTGGTAACAATTACGGCAGCGAGCCATGAGGCTCGGTTCTCAGTCAGAGATAAAATCAAAACTATGGCCACTACATTAATAATGGATAGTATCTTTATAAGCGATCTTGGCTGATAAAATGATAAAACTAGTGATACAGGAAGGCATGCAGATAAGAATAATGCCAGCGGGGCCGGATTCTTAAAGGTACCGGTCAGCAGAAAATATTCATTTAGAGACGGTAACAGGTTAGCATACTGAAGACCGGCCACCAGACATTCTACCATACTTACTATAGTGATACCATTATAGATCACCGGCAATGCCTTTTGTAATTTTATATTTGCCAGCAACATCCTAAACAGTAGGTAGTTGACGAAAGACAATCCATATACAACAAATTTATCATTGATGATGGTGCCTTTATACAGATAAGTGCTTATACTCAGGTAGGAGAAATACACGCCCAAAAGCAGATCAGCGAGGTTATAAATAATGATAAACGGCACAGATCCAAACCAGAAGTGCCTTATAGCTATATATACAGATACCACAATGCTCAACAACCCTGTAAAAAATAGCATGCTGACCAGCTTCGATTCAAATAAAAACATATCATCCCTGTTTGAATAAGCAAATACAACAAATACCAGCGGCAGCAAAAAGATTAAGCAAGTTGCCATATTAAATTTATGGGGGCTATCCCTATTGGCAATGTTTTGAGTAGTATTCATATTGAGTCATTCTGCATACAATAAATAATTAATCCCAGTGTTGATTAAAAAAACCGGACCGTTTAATCTTTCCGTTTTGAAAGATCACAAAATCTTTATCTCCCTCATACCAGGGCCTGAATGACAAACTCTTCAGTGCCTGCGGATCCTCAGCTGTGATCATTACTACATACTTTTTATTGTTATATGGATTAGGCATGATGAAGGCGATTGTGGAAGCGTCATCATGCAATTTTGCCGCTATATTACGCTGCTTCTGTTTCCACACATCAGATAGCTTTCTGATCAGCATGTTAGACCTGCGGTTCCCGATTAAGACCAGATTATTTTTTCTCAGCAGTGTTACATCTGCCTGTGCATCCGTGATCAGCCTACAGCTGGCATTGAAATCCTCACTCCACATAGCAGCTAATGTGTTACTATATTGCTGATTTGCTAAGCACTCTGCTTTATTGCCTGCAGTTCCCCTGACGATATAAAAGCTGTCACCAAAGCCATCATATATCGGCCCTTCGGTGAACTTATTTTTAACGTCCAGGTAACCTTTATCCCCAAGTACAATCCGGTCAGCATCAACACGACCTTCAAACAGTTTTCTTTGATTTAGATAAACAGTGAGAGTACCTCTATTGGATGGCTTTAACATTGCAGGAATAAGCTCAAATGCTCCAATGTGCTGGCCAGAAATAATAATGCGTCCGCCAGTGGCAACCGCATGTAAAGAAACTTTCCTATCAACGCCAATGGCAAGTAAATTCAGCCAGCTATTCGTAGCTAAATATTTATTATGCAGCGCTGCATAAGTGATGGTATCGGTATCGACATGTCGCGTCTTATTTTTAAAAAAGCTAAAAATATTATGCAATAGCAAGTCCTGCGGATAAAAATTAACAAGGATATCACTCTGCAGATAACCAAGATCAACAAAGCTGATGTTCCCACCAAAGTGTTTAACACTGTCAGCAAACCTTCTGCTCAATTCAAAACTTGCCTTGCCGTCCCATTGCGAATGCGCGATATATAAAGGCAGGTATTTAAAGTTTTCTATCGGTTGCAGTTTCAACTGGTCCAGGGCGGGTCCGGTAACACCTACAGCGGCAATTCGCTTCGGGTATTTAGATGCAAAAGAAATAGCATTTCCACCCCCCAGGCAAGTACCAATCAGGTATAGCTTATTCATATTGATCGCATAATCTTCACGAATAGCTTCAATTTCTTCCATTGTTGCCGTATTAGCTATTGATGTGTAATTTGGTTTATTATAAGTTCTGGCACAGCTCCAGAGATATGCATAACCAAATTTATCGGCCTGACGAATCACCATATTGGTTCTGTATAAATCGGCCACCCGCCAGCCTTTTAAAAAATGCCTGAAATGATCTGCTACCCAGGGCATTTCAGTTACCAAAGGTAAAGGCTGATGCTGATTGTATGATTTGGGGATGTAAATCATATAGTACTGCCTGGAGCCATCAATCCGGGAGATGTAAGATCGCAGATGGAGGCCCGGCACATGCCGGGATATTTCCAGTTTATGCTTTGCCCTGTAATGCATAACTGACATTTCGTATAAGCAATAAACTACTTTCCTTTCCAGGTAGTCGTCTTTACCATTTTCATTTCCAAACTCCTGCAGGTAACTGTACCTGGTCAGTATAGCATTTAAATTATCTTTATCCCTAGAGTGATTACTGCTACCGACTTTTAAGTTCTTTAAAGAGGTAATTAACTTTGTGGTATCGCCAATATAAATTAGCTGGGAGATGGAATCCGATCCTGCTGTAACCGTTATTGCATAAGCTTTTTCGGGTTCCAGCGCGTTTGACAATGATATCCTGTTGGCACGAAACGGTACAATCTTCTGATACGCAATCTTACCCGCAACATCTGTAATTTTGACTGTTGCTTTCTCATTATTTGCAAAAAATGGCTTGTTCAGCTCAAAACTAATCTGTTCCTGAGGCTTTAACAGACTTGCCATAAGGAAATTTCCGTTCTGCTTATTCAGGTAAATATCCTTTCCGCTTTTTAAACTCGCAAGGCTCAGGTAAAAACTCCATTTACTGTTGTGGTTCCAGATCTTCACCAGGAATTTATTTTCTCCCTTTTTCAAGTGCACTGTTAGCGCTTTATAACTTCTTTCGGTGGGTGACCAATCAACCTTCCTATATAACAGGCTGTCGTTTACCCAAAGTTTCATAAAATCTGCCGCGCCTGTAAATATGCTGAGGTCTTGCTCCACAGGACTGTTTAAAATTGTCATGGCGTAAGAAAGTGATAGGTCAGTTTCCCCTTTACGTTTCAGACTTGCATAAAAAACCACATTATTGTCCGACTTGTATACCGCATTAAAGTCAGAACTATCAGCTTTGCCATCATTTTTACCCTCGTTCTTAATAGCATTGAAATCATCGGTGCTGAGCGAATCTTCTTTTAATCCCCAACCTTTCAATCCATCGGCGTCAATTGCCAAAGTCCCTTTCTTTATCCTTCCAGAGGCGAGGTTTACGGGGCCGATAATTTTCCAGTCCCTGATAAAAGTTTCTTCAGTGGCCTGTCTAAGATCCTGCAAGTCAATCCGTGGGATATCATCTGTTTTCCTGCAAGAGGTTAGGATGGCTACCATTAAAAGCCCTATCAAAGCAATATTTCTGTTGTATCTCATATTACTACTATTTATCTATGAAATTGATTTATGGCCAAGGGGCGACGATCTACAGGACCAACATTACCTTCCCGATGAGGTTTGATTCAGGCACCAATCCCCATAACCTCGAGTCTTCAGAATCGTAGAAGTTGTCGCCCATCATAAAGAAATAGTCAGATTTGAAGGAATAGGAACTGACTTCAATATCATTGAGCAAGGCTTTGCCGTCCTTAAATTGCACGGTATGTCCTTCCAAGCTGATGATGTCACGATATAAGATTACATTCCGTTCATTCAGCGGTATCCGTGTATTCTTCTTAGGTACGAGCAACGGTCCGAATTTTGTCAATGTCCATCTTAATTTATCATTGTGTGGAAAGACTTGCCTACTATAGTCAGGTTGTTTTAAGCTCGAAGCATAACCAGTAAGAGATTCAAAACTTGGCTTACAAATGGTAATCGAGTCTCCTGGTAAACCTACACAGCGCTTTACAAATTCCAATCCTTTAAAGTTCTTTCCACTACCCTTTATACGGTGGTACTCAGGTTTGTAAAATACCCAAATCTCCCCTTTACACACAGGGTTTTGCTTATTCATGATCCTGGCTTGCACTTCCGGCAAGGCTTTAGAAACCAGCAGATAGTTACCAGGTTCAATTGTCGGGGTCATGGATGCTGATGGAACTTGGTATATATCGAATACCAAAAGTCTCAGGCCTATCACAAGTAATAAGCCCAGGAATAGTGTACCTATAAGGATTTTTACTCTTTTACTTAACATTCGCCACAATCTTTAATGCATACATTTTGGAGGTTGTATTAGCCATTACTGTAGAATATAATTGTACCGGGCCGACTTTTTCTTTGGTCGATAAAGTCAGCACTACAGACCCGGTATCATATGGTTTGGTGATTTTATTGCTTAGCTTATAGCTGGTACACATACAGTCAGGTAATACCGAACTAATGATTAATGGCTTTTTACCTGTATTTACAAAAAGATATCTGGCTGTTAAGTTGGTGTCCCTCGGGACCCTCCCGAATTCAACTTTTGTATTAAGGAACTTCAGTTCAGTTAAATACGCAGGGTCTTTAAAAGCTGCATCCTGTTTGGGTGTTTTTGTAGCAGGCTGCTGACAAGAAAACAAACCTGTCAGGACAATTAAATAATATTTCCTTCTCATGGTTACTTTAGCATAAATCTATATAGTTTGATTTCTTCTGTGTCCTCATTAGAAAATGAGTTTGAATAGTAATACGGTGCAATAAAACCCGACACTCTAAAATTTACTGGCACATCAACATCCGCAATTAGCACATCATCCATGTACACCTGCAAGCCATCTGTAGCCGACTGACCATTTTTATGATAGCCTCGAAAGAGGGTTTGAGTTTCCGGTACATACTTGATAAAAGTATAATATCCTTTTTTACTCGTTTCTTGTTTGTAATTCTGGTGGAACATTCTGGTATCGTTTACATTGACATATTTGGTGTTCATTTCCCGGCCTTCTGATCCAAACTTTTTTGATAAGACAAAATCTCCATCAGCTATATACATAAAGGGGTCTGCCGGGAAGGCTACTAAAAGATCTTTGTCTGTCCTCAGGTCTACCATCGCATATCCAAAGACCAGCGTGTTCAAATTATTATGATATAGCGGCGAAAGCCGGCCAAAGACCTTGTCTACATATCCATTTGCAATTTCCATTTCACCGAGTATCCTGGTCTCTTTGCCATATGAAGCAATAGTGGGGTTAAATTTGGCATGTTGCGATGCCACCGGGAAATACAATTTAGTATTGGTTGCTACCATATTACCAAAATAGAGAAAGGAGTACATATACATTTTCTCCGGATCAGGGTTGCTGGCCATCTGTTCTTTACTAGCTCTCGAATGCCAGTTGATGTCGTAATCATCTAGTTTGTTAAAATTGGTGTCAAAAATAAACACATCCCAGTTGGTACCTAAAAAAAGACTGTTCCCATTAGGAAGGAAGGCAGACATGGTAATGTTTTTGATAGGCAGTTCGTTCTTTGCATTTCCCTGCCCCAGATACCTGTTGATGTATTTGCCCTGTGGGTTAAATTTGAATACATAACAGAATTTTCTATCGATATAATATAAATTGTTTTTAGAAATTTGTATATCACCCACAAAGGAGGTATGAACAGAGTCAAGTTTGAGGGTGTCTAGGTTGATTGTTTTGTATTGAATAGCCGATGCAGCTGAACTGCTGAGCGTGCTGTAGTTGTTAGATTTGCTTTTACAAGATATTAAAGTACCAATGCACAAAACAAAGAATATCTGGTTAATACTGATTTTCATTAAGCTTGAGTAAACGTGATGGTGGCCATCCTTTTATACCTAAACAATTAGATTAAAGCAGTTGCAGGATACAACTGCTTTAATACATTTAACTACCCTTCGCAGTTGCCGTTGTAGGCATAGCAAAAGTTAGAACCGCTAGGTGCACATTGTGAACCAGCGTTGTTCGCTGCACAATTGTTGTTGCCTCCCCAGAATGCACAGTAACAGGAAACTCCCAAAGAGCTTCCTCTTGCAATCTTGGTAGAGAACATACCTGAAAATGTACTGCCAAAAGACATAGTAGTGCCGAGCAGCACAAGCGATAGCGTTAGTCCGCCAAGGACTGCTTTTCTGTTTAGTTTTTTCATACTTGGTTTTTTTTTTATTAAAACTAAGCGTTCATTTTTTAAATCAATGGGACAATTGTCCCCTTAAATAAGAGATACTAAGCTGATAATTGCATAACGCTATCTGATAAAACGAAAACCTTTCAAGGTTTATTAAATCGGTATGGATCACAGGTAGTAACAATAATGCATGACAAGTATCATAACAGGATAAGATTATTTTACTGACATACGCAACCACCCAGCAAGTTTAGGTGTCTAAGGATTAAATAACATATAGAAATCATGAATATTAATTTTAGTCAGATCATTATTTTAGTACTCATTGGTGCCGTAGCACTGCTAATTTTTGGCATCAGGTATCTTAAAAACAAAGAGAACATGGCATTAATTGCAAAGAATGCCGATTTAAAATCGGCAGATGACTCTAGTATTATCCTGATGCTGGGGATCATGTTTGTCGGTGTATCAATAGGCATATTTACCGCTTTTGCGCTTAGTTCAGTGTTGAGAAAAGAATCTGTTGGCCTCACCTACCTGATATCTATTATTTTCTTTTCAGGATTGTCTTTTATCACCTGCTTTTTTGTAGCAAACAGGTACAATAAAAAACCTTAAAGCTCCAATTGTGAAGATCAAAACGTCTCTTCAGCCTGGCAAAAGGGTTACGATTATCCTGTCCTTATTGCTTCTTCTTGTATTTAGTGCTAAGTCACAGCAACATACTTTGAAGGCCTTGGTTTTAGATACTGTTGCCAGACAGGCATTGCCCTTTGTGACCATTACCATTTTAACCGCCAGAGATTCTATACTTTACATAAGCAAGACCACAGATGCAGCTGGTAAAATTTCAATCGCGAACCTGGAAAATGGTGATTACCTGCTATTGTTTAATAAAAAAGGCTATGAAGATGGCTATCACAGATTTACGTTTACTGCGGCTTCGCCTTCAGACACTGATTTAAAAATACTGTATATGCATCCGAAAGTAAAGGTCTTGAATGAAGTGGTCATTAGCAGCAGGAAGATCGGGGCTATGCATCTTAAGGGCGATACGGTAGTCTTTGCTGCAGACAGCTTTAAGGTAACCTCCAATGCAAGAGTTGAAGAACTCTTAAAGAAGCTACCAACACTGAAGGTGGAGCGTGACGGAAAGATTCTAGCAGAGGGCGAAGAAGTAAAAAAGGTACTGGTAGATGGAGAGGAGTTCTTCGGTAACGATCCTACCCTGGTAACCAGGAACCTTCGGGCAGATATGGTTAAAAATGTTCAGCTGTATAATCAGCAAAGCAATGAAGCCAGGCTCTCAGGAATTAAAAATGGCGTTGGCGATAAGGTACTGAATGTGAACCTGAAAAAAGATAAGAACAAGGGCCAGTTCGGAAAAACTGAGCTTGGGGCCGGCTCAGAGAAGTTATATGAAGCCCAGTTCATGTATAATCTTTTTCGCGATAAAGAAAAGTTTGCTGCCTTTGCTATAGCCAGCAATAACGGTCTGACCAGTTTGGGACTGCAGAATGAAAGCCAGTTTGGCGACGAAAATACTTTTCAGCCTAACGACCTGAACACCTGGAACGGCAAATATAACGGTGAGGGTATCCCAACCCTTCAAACAGCGGGCTTGCACTATAACAATAAGTGGGGAGAGGATAAATACCTCGTTAACATGAATTACAAGCTGAACAACCTGAGTATCGATGGATCTAACCGGAACACTACACAATTCTTTCTGCCAGAAAATTTTAACACAAATTACTCCACTAAAGATTTCATCAATAAAAACATCAGTAACAGGTTCGATGCTAAATTTGAAGCTCAGCTCAATACTTCCACTACCCTATCAATAAACACTAACCTTTCCGCCGAAAACCAGGAATCCTTCAGTCAGTTTGATTCCAAAAGCCTTAATCAGTCCAATACCCCCCTGTATCAGAATTTCAGAACTGTGAATTCAAAAGGAAAGGAGCTTGATTTTCATAATTTATTTTTAATTAAGAAGAAGCTTGGCTCAGCGGGTAGCAGCTTACTGTGGTCTATAGAACAAAGTCATTTCCACAATTATACTGCCGGCAGCATTATTTCAAGCAGTACATTTTATGATCTTGCTACCAATAGGGCGAATTCTATGTCGCGTTCTGCAGAAATGAAAGACTATAGTTCAGTTTTCAATTCGGTATTGTCAAGACTAAGCTATTCCCTTCCTGTTTCCACGGCAGTCAGTATTTATAGTAGATATTCATTGGGATATGATAGCAAACTAGCAGATACGAAAACCACTAATCTTCCGTACGAAACTTTTACTGAGCCAGATACCCGTTTGTCTAGCCGCTTCAGATTTCCCCTGCTACACAACCTTGGCACCATCGGGTTTACCTGGAATAAAGAAAACCTGTCCCTGCAGGTTCAACAAGATGCCGGCACATGGAAGATTGATAATAAAGATTTTTCAATTCAGCATTCGGTGATACATAAACATTACAATTATCTCAGCTCCTCACTAAATTTGCGCTATACTTTTAAAACAGACGAGCGCCTGTCCGTAAGCTATGCAGGGCAACCTGGCAGCCCAACAATCAATCAGCTACAGCCGATCCTCAACAATAATGATCCTTCAAACCTGTACCTGGGCAACCCTAATTTAGACCCTGAATTTAAGCATAACTTCAACCTGCTTTTAAAGAAGTTCAACCCTCTAAAAGAAGAAACTTTCCTGGTAAACGGTTCCTATCAGATCACTGATCATCCGATCACGATCAATGTGAGTACAGACAGTGCCGGAAGAAATGTCTTTACCTATGATAACCTGAAAAACAAGACCCGGAGCAGCTTAACCAGCTATTTCATCTATGGGCGCAAGGTAAAAGGTTTTTTGTCAAGATTTTCAATTAACGGCGGGGCAAGTGCGTCCAGGTATGTAAATTTAACCAATAGCGTAATGACCCAAAGTAATCTAACCACTTATACTTTTGGCTTTGGATTGTTTAAAAACAAGCCAGCACAGTTTGAATTTTCCTTGAACAGTACTTATAGCTATAATAAAAATAAAATTACTACAGTAGAATTACAAGTCAGTGACTTTTATACTATCCTTATTTCGCCAGAAGCTGATGTTTACCTGCCATATCAAATACAGCTACACACAGACCTCAATTATAACTTTCAGCAGCGTAGCCTAGCGTATGGCGAAAACTTTAAGCAGGCGATTATAAACAGCTCGATCAGCAAGCGATTTCTCAAGGAGGACAGGTTGAATATCAAGATCGCGGTGAACGACCTGCTTAATCAAAATTCCGGCTTTACCCGCAGCACCTATAACAACACCCTGACCCAAAATGAGTTCAATACTTTTAAGCGAAACATTTTGCTAACAGCAACTTATGATTTTTATAAATTTTAATCAAACAATAATATGAAAAAGACAATAACAGTATTAGCCGTTATTTTAACTAGCTTTACGCTGAAGGCGCAAAATGTTGAGCATACACATGGTAAGATTGAATTTGCAAAAAAGGTAAACGAGCTGGCCTTTGTGAAACAGGTATATTCCAGTGCGCAAGATCAGGCCAATGTTGATCAGTATGCTAAAAACAATCCGCAGTTTCAGGATTACACTTTCCAACTAGTATTTGATAGTGAAACAAGTGTCTATTTTCCAATCGCTTCTGCACCGAGAAAACGTGCAGTGAGCGAAGTTGGCAGAAACACTATTGTCTATACAGACTTCAAAAAGGAAAGTTATATATCACAACGTAAGATATTCAACAACGTGTTTCTACTTGAGGGTCCGTTAAAGAAAATCAAGTGGAAAATTACTACTGAGACCAGAAACATTGCTGGGCATGATTGCCACAGGGCCAATGGGCTCACTTCTGACTCTACCTACGTAGTGGCCTTTTACACCGATGATATTCCTTTAAAAGGTGGGCCGGAATTGTTCAACGGTTTGCCTGGGATGATCCTAGGGATTGCTTTACCGGATGATCATGTAACCTGGTTTGCTACTAAGGTAGATTTTATCCAACCAGAAGAAGGTTTGATCGTTGCGCCTAAAGTTGGTCAGACTGCGACCATGCAATCTTTGTTAACACAATTAGATATAGATCTCAGCTCCTACGGACCAATCAAGCCATTCCTTTTAAAGAATGTTTCATATTAAACTGATTCGCCAAAAGTCCAACCGTTTAGCTGCTAACAACTAGATTACATGGAAAAATCAGAAGACAGTGATTTAATCAAGAAAATCCTTTCGGGAGATAGACTTGCTTTCAGAAACCTGATAGAGAAGTATGAGGGTTTTGCATTTAATCTGGCTTTAAAGTTCACGAACAATAGCCGGGAGTTAGCAGAGGAAATTACTCAGGACACATTTGTGAAAGCTTATAATCATCTGCCTGACTTTCGCCTCGAATCAAAGTTTTCAACCTGGCTGTACAAGATCATCTTTACCACCTCGATGAACGAGCGGCGAAAGAATAAAAACCTGGTCCTTACGGAAGATTTTGATACAAAATATAACAGCCTCACCAGCTGGAATGATTTTAGCTTTGATAGTTATGATCAGAAACTTTTAAAGAACACCCTTAGCCAGGCCATATGCCAACTTCCGGATATTGAACAGATTATTGTGACCCTGTACTATTTAAATGAGCAGACTCTACAGGAAATAAGCGAGATCATTGGAATGGAAAGGAACCAGATAAAATCTAAACTATTCCGGGCCAGAATAAAACTAAAGGCACTTTTAGATTCAGAAGTAATAAGAAATACCCAATGAAAAAGATTACCGCAGATACAATCTGGGATTACATAGATCGTAATCTTACAGATGAAGAAAAAGATGCACTGGAAGACTTGTTTAACGAGGATGAGGAACTACGTCGACAGTTTCAAGCAATCAATAGGTTTCACAGTGTACTTTCTAAAAATATATCTATCGAAGCTACTCCCCCCTTACATTTAGCCGACCAGATATTTGATAAGATTGATGTGAATAAATATGCTGCTCAGCCTAGGCTATCTACTCGTAATAGTCTTCAGCGAACTATTTTGGTGTATTGCGGTGTAAGTATTATGCTGTCGTTAATAGCGGTACTGAACCAGAATCATATGAGCTTTCTCAACCTTCAGGCAGCTGCTGTTCAGGATAATTTGCTTTTACTGCTACTGTTGTCGGCGGTTATTGCACTCGGTGCTATCTATGTTATCAAGTATATTAGTTTTAATCATATGCTGTCAAGGGATGATAGGTAACATAGTCTGCAATGAGATAATTAAACGCATTTGACATTAACACGATACTTAACTCCGTAATTACCTATTCTATATTTTCAATTTATGTCACAGTCACAACTTTGCACACGAAGGCTAAATTATAGACTAAAACTCATTCGGACGCGAAAATTAGCACTTAAAGACTTATTTGCGAGTTTGAAATACCTTTCAGAAGCATAGCATTCCGTCATTCAAGTCTTCTTTAAAGAATTAAACAGTTGGCAATCTACGTATTATCACTTATAACAAGAATTATCGCCCTAATCTTTTTGTTGTATGAAGTGAATTTCTATCTTTGCAGCCCCGCTAAGGGGGAAATGATTCCGTAGCTCAGCTGGTAGAGCATTACACTTTTAATGTAGTGGTCCTGGGTTCGAATCCCAGCGGGATCACAAGATTTAGAATCCAAAATTAAAACCCTGTTAATTTAACGATTAGCAGGGTTTTTTGCTTTCAAGTAATTAGCGAAATTTGCAATCTTCCAAAAATTGGTGAGCGCTCTCATCATCGCATTATATGATTCTGCTCATGCATTAGTACTTCTGTTAACAAGGAAGCTAAAGCTTATTTTTTTTCTTATCTTACATCCATTTTAATAACGCTTATTATTCAAAAAAGAAACATGACTAAAAAACATTTATCTCACTCTCTCTTTACCCTGCTATTGCTTTCTTTTTCTTTTTGCAAAGCCCAGGTTAACTATCAGCCTGGTTTTGCTATACTGAAAGATGGAACACGTGTAAGTGGCCTGATCAATCTTAATGAGAATGCCCCATGGTCTAATCAGCGGTATATTTTTTTAAAAGATTCAGCAGCCCTAGCTTCAAATCCTGATGTAAGCTAAAAAGTATAAAGCTGATGAGCTGAAATATTACAAAGTAGGTTCTCGTGAATTTGATAAAGTACATTATGTGGATATGGCAAATCTTCAGCTTAAAAGCATGGGTACAAACGACCATATGCTGGAAAGATTAGCTTACGGACGGATCAAAGCACATCGCTTTTATTCGTATCCAGCAGATACGGAGGGCTATATTGGTACCGAAGAAGAAATAGCAGCTAAACAGGAAGAGAAAAAAAATGATCTACTCACTGGTTATAAAATACTGACACAGAAAGATAATGAGAATAAGCTGCACGATGCTTTTGAATATGATCTCCAAAAGTATTTTGAAGACACTCCGGAAGTAGCACAGAAATATCAGAGCGGTGCTTATGGAAACCAGCCTGTTGTTGCTAAAAAAGGACTTGCTGCACGAATGATAGCCATGGCAAAAAAAGCTGCCTTTAAACCGGAAGAAGCAAATGCGATTATTGCTGCTATCAATGACTATAATAACAAGAATACGGAGAAAAATTAATCTGAATATTATCAAAGAAACAGCCCTTTAATTCCTCTAAAAGGGCTGTTTCTATATATAAATTCTCGGGATTAACAAAAATCCCAAGCCTTGGTAGCTACTAGGATGCCGATAAACACACCTTAGCGTACGATATTTTAATACAAGCGTCAATTTTTGTCTATTTTTACAAAAAAATAAACAGTATGCCCTTTACGTCCTTAGGTTTATCAGCTGCAATAATAAAAGCACTGGCAGATCAGAAATTCACGCTACCCACCCCTATTCAAATCGCCGCTATACCCGCTATATTAAGTAGAAAGGATGTTTTGGGCATAGCCAAAACAGGTTCCGGCAAAACAGCAAGTTATGTTTTGCCGCTTTTAATGAACCTGCAGGAGGAATTAGGGCCAAAAAATCGCCATGCTGATATTTTAGTTTTAGTGCCAACGCGAGAATTGGCTGAGCAGGTAAAAGATGTCTTTCAGGTTTTCATCCGGGCAAGTGCCACGCGTATCAAAACACTTGCGGTATATGGGGGCGTGTCAATTAATCCGCAAATGATGGCTTTGCAAGGAGTAAATATAGTTATTGCCACTCCAGGCAGGCTTTTAGAATTGGTAGAATCAAGTGCAGTAAACCTATCCGCCATAAAAACACTAGTGCTCGATGAAGCAGATAAATTATTAAATCTGGGATTTAAAGAAGAATTAAACAGGATCATTTCTCTTTTGCCTGAACAGCGCCAAAACATCCTTTTATCTGCTACACTAAGTAATGACCTGAAACATATTGAACAAATCATACTGCGTGATCCCGTAGTCATCAGTATTGAAGAAGAGGAAGAAAGTATTGACCTGATTAACCAGGTTGCTTATATAGTTTCAGAAGAAGGAAAAGGACCTTTGCTACGGTACCTTATCAAGCATAATGAAATGAAGCAGGTACTGATATTTGCCAGTTCCGTACGCACTGCGGATGCCATCGTAAACAAACTCCGCAAGAATAACTTTGATGCAAAGGCCATCCATAGCAAAAAAAGTCAGGGTGCAAGAACTGATGCTTTACATCATTTTAAACAAGGCAATTTGCCCATCTTAGTTGCAACAGATTTAATGGCGAGGGGAATTGATATTAATGACCTGCCTTTTGTAATTAACTATGAATTACCGCGCTCACCTAAAGATTATATTCACCGGATTGGTAGAACCGGACGTGCAGGTAATGTGGGAGAAGCCATATCGATGGTTAGCCTGAATGAACTGCATCACTTTGAAGTGATACAAAAGAAAATGGGTAAACAAGTTAATTTAATTGACAGCAAAAGCATTATGCAGACCAAATAGGCTGGAGTTAAATAGAAAGTATAACTCCCAGTATTAATGTCTGTAAAAACTGATTTTAGTTGCTTGATTCAGGATTCTCTTTACGGTCCTGCACATCGCCTTCTTCTACCAAATCCTCACCCTATCAACTTCCGCCTTATAATTCTTATTTCCAGGCTGCACATTGAAAGCCTTGTAAAACGGTTCAAAATTCATTAAAGGCCCATTGACCCTCCACATCGCTGGTGAATGCGGATTTGTGTTTACGTACGTCCTCAGGAACGCATCTCTAGTCTTCACGCGCCATATCCTGGCAATAGACAAAAAGAAACGCTGGTCAGGTGTAAACCCATCAATTTTTACAGAGTCTTTTCCCTGCTGCGTCATTTTAAATGCGTCATAGGCTATAGCTACTCCCCCATTATCCGCAGTATTTTCGCCCAGTGCCAATGCTCCCTTAATATGAACAGTATCCAGTACTGTGAATGTGCTATATAAATTAGACAACTGCTGCGTTCTTTCCCTAAATTTCTGGTAATCTTCTTTAGTCCACCAGTTTTTTACATTTCCATCCTTATCATACTGCGCACCCTGATCATCAAAAGCATGTGTCATTTCATGACCTATCACCATTCCAATCCCTCCATAGTTGATCGCATCATCTGCAGCAAAATCAAAATATGGATATTGCAGGATACCTGCCGGAAAAACAATCTCATTGAGTGGTGGATTGTAATAGGCTGTAACTGTTGATGGGGTTGTATGCCATTCCGATCTGTCCACTCCCTTATTTAGCTTTGCCAGCTCAACCTGATAATTGTTCTGATTGATAGATAGTATATTTTCAAAGTACCCATTACTGCTTATTTGTACATGATCATAGTTACGCCACTTATCAGGATAACCTATTTTCTTTGTAATCGCATATAGCTTGTCTTTAGCCTTTTGTTTAGTACTATCGCTCATCCATTCCAAATGATTAATTCTGTTTTCAAAAGACTTTTGCAGATTGTTAACCAATATCAGCACACGCTTTTTTGAATCCTCATTAAAATATCTCTTCACATACAACTGACCTAAAGCCTGACCTAAATAACTGTCAACATTCTCAGTCATCACCTGTCTGCGCGATTTCTGTACAGCCTGTCCGGAAAGCACTTTACTAAACCCGAATGCAGCATCTACAAAAGGCTTACTTAGGTTATCAGCATAATTATCGAGAGTGCTCGCCTCTAAATAGATTTTCCAATCATTCAAGGGAATAGCTTTTAACACTACATTCAGCTTTTCAAAATATGCAGGTTGAGCAATATCAATAGAATCATTTTTAGCCCCCAGGTTTGCAAGTAAAGTAGCCCAACCTAGATTACTTTGTGATTTATTGATTGCAGTAACTGGAAGCATATTGTAATTTGCTTTTACATCTCTCAACTGTATGTTCGTTTTGTGTGACCCAGCGAGTTGCTTTTCAATATCAAATACAACATTGGCATTTTTAACTGCAGTAGCGCGGCTGATGCCCGTTAACTGAAATAATGTACTCATATATTCTTTATACGCCTGCTGGATTTGTAATGTTGAAGAGTCAGTTTTAAAATAGTAATCCCTTTCAGGTAATTTAGTGCCTGCCTGATAAGCATGCGCAATGTTGACTACACTGTTTTTCTTGTCAGGTGAGATGCCGACTTGAATCAAAGAACCGTTCCCAAATTTAACCTCCGATACCACAAAGTTAATCAGCGATGGCACACTATTGATCGCATCAATACGTGCCAGTATTGGTTTAATTGGCGTAAATCCCCTTTTGTTGATAGTAGTCATATCCATACCTGAAGAGTAGAAATCGCCCACTTTCTGCTCAATGCTACCTCTCAAATTTTTAGCTTTCGATACACTATCAAGAATGTTCTGCAAGAGTTGTTTTTGCGGAATGTTCATAAAACTATAAGACCCTACGCCAGACTGATCATTTGCAATCTTTACCGTATCAGACCAGCGTCCGTTAACAAAGCGGAAAAAGTTGTCACCAGGTTTTATAGACCGGTCTAATCCTGCCACATCAACGTAAGCTCTCTGTTGAGCGTTCAATTGTTTAGATGAACATAATGCTATCAAAATGAAGAATAGGTAAATTGATTTAGTCATATCATTTAATTTGCTTAAATATAATATTTTCAAATTATTAAATCTCGAAATTCAATTTATGATGGTGTAATTGACACAGAAGTGTCTTATTATCATATCATAAAACTATACTGAAGCTGCTGTAATTACCTTCACTAAATATAGCAAAAGATGCGAATTGCCTGATGCATAAGTACTTATAGAACCAAATTACTGCACACAGCTTACGTGTAACCAAGTAAATAATTTCCTGAACGTTTTAAAAATTATTAATTTTGAAATCTACTTATAAGTATTAAAACTTGTTGATGAATAATACCATTGCCGCTTTGGATAACTCAGCACTACTGGAAATCCTCAAACAATCCAACCAAGCAATTGCAATTTACACCGGTCCTGAACATATAATACAATTGGCAAGTGCTGATGTGCTTAAATTTTGGGGAAAGGATGAATCCATTCTTGGGAAAAAAATTGAGGATGCACTACCTGAGAGGGAAAAACAGCCCTTTGTACAGGCTGTTAAAAAGTTATGGGCTACCGGACAAACGTACACTGAAATGGATGTTCAGCCGAGTCTAATTGTTAAGGGTGAATTAGTGAACTCTTCATTTGATTTCGCTTATAAGCCAATATTTGATGTGTCAGGCAAAATATTCTGCATACTTCAAACCGTTTCCAATCCCTCGGATAGAATAAATGTCTGGAAATCGGTACAAGAACACGAAGAGCTTGAAAATCGGCTAAAGGAAAAATTGACATTCGTAAACGATCAGCTTTCACAAACATCCGATCAACTTGTTTTAACTGAACATAGATTACAGCAAGTGGTGCATTCGGCTTCAATAGGATTGGCATTGTTAAAGGGGAAAAGCATGGTAGTGGAGATATTTAACCCGGAAATGTTGCGAATCTGGGGCCATCAGGACCAGGAAGTTGTAGGAAAGGCTTTGCTTCATTTATTGCCTATGATTAATGAAGATATGCTTTCCCAGCAACTAGATAAAGTATTTTCAGACGCCCAAAAGCTTTCCTTCCGCGAGGTCGTGTACTTTCCGACGAATAATCAAACAGGTGATCAGAAATATCTTAGTATAGATTTAATTCCCATCCTTGATCCGCAAGGTGAAGTAGATTCTATTATGGCTACCGTACAAGATACAACCAGAGAAGTGCTTTTTAAATTAGTACTGGAGGAAAGCGAACTTCAGTTGGAGGAATATAATGAAGAACTACTGGCAACACAAGAAGAGCTTCAGACAACTAATAATGAACTCAGCACTTTAAATGAAGAATATATATCCACCAATGAACAGCTGGAACTATACAATGAAGCGGTAAAATCACTTAATGAAACGCTTAGGGAACGAAACGATAATCTGAACACTTCCAACTCTTCGTACCATCAGGAAAATCGGGAATTAAATGTTGCCAAGGATTCACTACAGGAAAATAATACACAACTGACAGTGCTGAACGCGGCCATTACAAATTTAAATAACAAACTGACAGATAATGAGGCAGGATTCAGGAACCTGGTCGATCAGGCCCCTATAGCTATCCTGCTGGTTAAGGGTGAAGACTTTATTGTGGAGATGATTAATTCCCAGATGCTGAAAATTATTGGCAGGGATGAAAGTATCATCGGCAAACCTTTGTTTCAAGAAATTCCAGAGCTTTTGGGCCAGCCAGCGACAGATAAACTTATCGAGACATATAAGGATGGATGTCCGCATGCAGAAACTTCAAGCTCGGTTACCATGTTAAGAAATGGTCAACTGTCTGAGGGATTTTTTAATTTCAATTATGCACCTTATATTGAAAATGGGAAGGTTACCGGAGTTATCGATATGGCTCTTGAAGTAACCGATCAGGTTATTGCCATTCAAGAGCGGGAACAAACAATCCGTGAGAAATCCCAACTTGAACAGACATTGCGCAGCAGTGAGCAACGGTTGCAGGGCATACTTGAAACTATGGCGGAGGGTGTTGGAATCATCGATACTTCCGGACAGCTTGTCTATGCAAATCCTATGGCCCAACAAATTTTGGGATTAACACTAAGCGAAATTCAAGACCGCACATATGACGATGCGCAGTGGCAGAATTTGCGCCTCGATGGGAGCCCACTTCCTCAAGAAGAACATCCTATGTCAATTATGATGGCCACACAGCGTCACGTATATGATGTTGAAATCGGCGTTCAACCGCCTGATAAAGATCGTTTATATATTTCAATCAATGCAGCTCCCATGTTTGATGAAGAGGGTAATTTAAAGGGTGGTATAGGTACATTTATGGATGTAACTTCCCGCAGGCTTATCACTCAGGGAAAAGATGACTTTATTAGCATAGCCAGTCATGAGCTGAAAACTCCTGTAACTTCACTCAAAGCGTCCTTACAATTACTCGAACGTTCCCATAACCGATTGCCTGGAGAATCCAGAGAGAAATTGATTTCACAGTCAATTAGAAGTCTTGAAAGCCTGTCTCGCTTAATAAATGACCTCTTAGATACCAGTAGAATTGATCAGGGACAGCTCAAATTAGAAAAGAAATCGTTTACTTTAGATCAGCTTTTTGAAGATTGCTGTTCACATATTGCACAAACCACGAAGCAGAAAGTAGTTTTCCAGGGTGAGAGTTCGCAGATTCTACATGCTGACGATCAGCAGATCGGGCAGGTCTTGGTTAATTTTATAAGCAATGCTATTAAATACGCTCCTCAGTCAGGGGAAATCGTAATTACAGCAAGCTTTATCAGTACTAGCGAAATAAAAGTCAGCGTGAAGGATTCCGGTCCCGGCATTGCAGAGGAAAAGTTGAAGTATTTATTTGATCGTTATTACCGGACTGATTATAAGGGACAAAAATTCACTGGACTGGGACTGGGATTATACATCAGTGCTCAAATTATTAAAAATCACGGTGGAAGAATCGGTGTTGATAGTGCATTGGGAAAAGGTAGTGAATTCTGGTTTACACTTCCGTTAGCAGATGCACATCCATAACATATTGTAAAGTTAATTCAAAGAAGAAAGCATGGTGGCCACAAATGCAGCCACCACGTCCTAAAGAATTTCTCACTAACTAAGATATTCCTAACATCTGTCTAAGCTGCGCATCTGCCGCTTCGCGGTATTCAGCTCTTTTTGATAAATCTGCAGCGTCCAAAGCGGAGCGCAAAGCTTCCTTATCAAGATCATGACAATATGCAGGTGAGCCTGGCTCCTGTTTCCATGATTCTCCTAACGATCCTGTATCAATAGCATCAAAGCCAATAGCTTCAATTAAATCCAATACCAATTGTTTTTCTGTAGCATCATCACCTGCTACAGACAATGCAATACGACCATCTGTACCCGCCGGAACGGCTTTCGATGCAAGACTGGCAGAGTAAATATTGTTAAAGGCTTTAATTACTGAATGACCAATATGCTGCTCAACCCACTGGCTATCCATTAATCCATTTTGAATTTCTTCAAGCTGTCCGTCACGTACAGGGTAGTAATTACCTGTATCAATAATGGTAGCTTTTGTATTTGCAAACAAACCTGCCGGAAGTTCAGGTATCGCCTTTTCAGGTATAGTAATAATAATCAGATCATCCGCTGCTGCTGCCTCTTCTACTGTTGCTGCTTTTGCTCCGGTCTGTTCTGCAAGTTCTTTTAATGTTTCCGGTCCGCGGGAGTTTGCAATACTCACCTCATGACCGAGATCTGATAGATGTTGTGCCAATGCGCTTCCTATGTTTCCTGAACCAATGATTCCTACTTTCATATCCGTTTTTTAAATTATAATAATGATTTAATTTTGGTTTTGAAGTTAATCAAACCTACAGGATATATAACAGAAGGTCTAATAACATGTTTGCTATCTCTGACTAAACGCTGCGAATTTACTTTTCGCAAACAATAGCATTAAATTGTAGTGCTGTACGCTGAGTAAAACAATGGATATAATCACTGACCATAGTAACTACCAAAGATTCCTCCCCCAGAGAAAATTGATCTATCAATTCAGTTTGCCTTAAGTAAATAATATCTTTAAATTTGGCGCCTAAATAAGGCAGGCATTTAAGATTGCTACATCACATAACACCACCAAAAATATAAATGGAAGAAAACGATTTTGCAGCAATCTGGCTGGCAGAACGCGGAAACCCCGCAGTAGAAGAACTGGCACAATTAAACCTCAATGTAGCCAATAAAACCGTAGAAACCCTGAACGCGAATAATCTTCCGGCTGATGAACTAGCGGTGGCGCTCGACATCAATCCCGACGAAATTAACAGATGGCTAGCCGGCAAACACACTTTCAGCATGAAAATAATCAATGAGATTCAGGATATAATGGCTAAATATAAGGTCAGCTAAGCAAATTACTGTTTGATTTTCGGACACAATCAAGAGAGTAGCCCCCTGACAGCTAATCTTTTACTCATATTATACATTAGATTTCATCAACCTACCTGGTCTGTCCGGTACAAATACACCTCTTGAGCTTTTAATTTGCGACGGCGTTTAATTACGCTTAACCAAATTAAATTGTAATGCAACTGAAGCAAAGAGATCATAAACCAAAGCCAGCCTTTATAAAACCAATTGCCCGGTTCCTATACCTGGTAATCCTACCCGCACTCATCTGCGTCAATACCATATTCGCTGCAAAAGTCCCGATCAGCAAATCTGGTATCATCGGCAAAGGCATCGCGGTGTTTGTCCCTCAGGGTTACAACAAGCAACAGACCCCTTCTTTAATGCTCAAAAAAGAACCAGTTATTTCTGGTACGGTTCCGGCAAACTGGAAAATCAAACCAGAGTTCAGCATTGAAAACGGCAAAGCCACAACTGTAATATCGCTAAGTGGAAAAATCAGCCTCTATGGCGGCGGCGAAGTAACAGGTCCCCTGCTTCGCAACGGCAAAAAAATCAAACTCTGGAACACAGACACCGGTGCGTACAGCGTAGATGAAGGTTCCAGATTATACCAGACCCATCCATGGGTTATGGGGGTTAGAGAAGATGGAACTGCTTTTGGCATTCTGTTCGACAGCTTCTGGAAAGCTGAAATGACCACTGAAGATGATAAAGTAGAATTCAAAAGCGAAGGCCCAGTATTTCGCGTATTTGTAATCGACAGAAAATCTCCACAGGAAGTAGTAAAAGGCCTCGCAGAACTAACGGGTACCATAGAAATGCCTCCACGCTGGGCACTAGGCTATCAGCAGTGCAGGTTTTCTTACGCCTCAGAAACCCGCGTTAACGAAATCGCAGATACCTTCCGTGCCAAAAGCCTTCCCTGCGATGTAATTTGGATGGATATTGATTATATGGAAGGCTATAGGGTATTCACCTTCAATGAGAAAAACTTCCCAAATCCTAAACAGCTAAACGCAGACCTGCATACCAAAGGTTTTAAATCAGTATTTATGATTGACCCTGGGGTAAAAGCAGATCCAACATATTCAATTTATAAATCCGGCTCCGCCAATGATGTATGGGTAAAAAATACCGAGGGAAAGGAGTATCATGGTAAGGTGTGGCCAGGAGATTGCGCTTTCCCCGATTTTACAATGCCCAAAACACAGAAATGGTGGGCCGGTTTATACAAAGATTTCATGTCTACCGGAATAGACGGCGTGTGGAACGATATGAATGAGCCTGCGGTAAATGATAACGATTTCCCAAAAGATCTGCAGCTCGGCACCATGCCTTACAATACCCCTCATCGTGGTGGTGGCGCACTTTCTGCCGGACCACACCTGCTCTATCACAATGCCTATGGCAGGTTAATGGTAGAAGCCACCAGAAACGGCGTACTGGCAGTAAATCCAGAGAAACGACCATTTGTATTAACAAGGGCTAACCTTTTAGGCGGACAACGTTATGCAGCTACATGGACTGGCGATAACTATGCAGACGAGCGATTCATGAAATTATCTGTACCCATGTCTATCACCCTCGGCTTATCTGGACAACCGTTCAGCGGACCAGATATAGGTGGTTTCCTGGGCAATACCTCGGCTGATCTTTGGGGTCAGTGGCTAGGCTTCGGCGTATTCCTTCCTTTTACCAGGGGACATGCCTGTGCAGGTACTAACGACAAAGAACCATGGGCATTCGGACCAGAAATGGAGCAAACCTCCCGGATAGCCTTAAACCGCAGATACAGGTTATTGCCATACCTCTACACTTTATTTAATGAAGCACACCAGACGGGTATGCCGATCATGCAGCCCCTCTTTTTTGATAACCCTAAAGACGCTTCGCTAAGAAATGAAGAACAGGCATTTTTACTGGGAAGAGATTTACTGGTAGTACCAGCTTTTGCAAAAGATCCGCACCTGCCAAAAGGGAACTGGGAAACACTTCACCTGATTCAGGGCGAAGAGAACGACAAGTACCAGGCAAAACTCCTCATTAAAGATGGCGCGGTAATTCCTGCCGGAGATGTAATTCAACATACCGGGCAAAACGGAATAGCAAGCCTATCACTGTATATCAACCTTGATGATAAAGGTACTGCAAACGGTGATTTTTACTGGGATGCCGGCGAAGGCTGGGGCTTCAGAAAAGGTGATTACAAACTGCTGAAACTTCTTGCTAAACTAGACAAAGGTGTGGTTAATGTTTCACTCCAGAATGCGGCCGGTACTTACGCAATGAACAATGAAGTTAAATCAGTTACCGCCATCGTAATCAAAGATGGTAAGCAGTATCAAGGTACTGGCGACCTGCAGCATGGCGTACGCATCAACATGAACTAAACACATCAAATTATAAATAAATATGTTCCGCTTTAATTTCAAAAGTAAAATTCTATTCAAAATAGGATTAGTGCTGCCCATGCTGAGCCTGCAAACAGGTGTAATGCTTGCGCAGAAAACCACTGTCCCTGCAGCTTCGGCCATGCATCCGCTAGCCAATCCAAAGGCAGTGGTAGAAGCCGGCCAGGCAAGGTTTACCGTATTGACCCCCAGGTTAATCCGTCTGGAATGGACTTCCAGCAAGCCCTTTATGGACAAGCCTACCTTGATGGTGATCAACAGAGATTTACCCGTACCAAGATTTACTGCCAAAACAGAAAATGCTGAACTGATTATCCGCACAGATGAACTGGAACTTCGCTATAAAACCGGATCAGGCAAATTCAACGCAGATAACGTAACTATTACCTCCCTGGCAAAAGACCAATCCTTCAGCTGGTCGCCGGGCAAAACACAGAAAGGTAACTTAAAGGGTACTTCCAGAACGCTGGATAATTATGATGGCGACTACCACATCTGGGACAAAAAGAAAATGGAACTGGAAGATGGTCTGCTGGCTACAGATGGCTGGACAATGATCGACGATTCAAAGAAACTCTTGTTTGATAATGCCGAATGGCCATGGGTAATGGATCATCCAAATAAAGATTATCAGGATTTTTACTTCTTCGGTTACGGTCGCCAGTACAAAAAAGCACTGTACGACTATACCCAGATCGCTGGTCGCGTACCCCTGCCCCCTCGTTATGCCTTTGGCTACTGGTGGTCCCGCTACTGGAGTTATTCAGACAATGAAATGCGCGATGTAGTTGGAAACTTTAAATCGCACAACGTACCGCTAGATGTATTTGTGATTGATATGGACTGGCACCAGACAGATAGTCTGCGTACAAAATATGATGTTTTCGACCAAACCAAGCACTGGACCGGCTGGACCTGGAACAAGCGCCTCTTCCCTAGCCCTGCAAACGCGCTGAGCTGGATGAAAACTAAAAACCTCAAGGTAACCCTCAACCTGCACCCTGCATCGGGCGTAGCGCCTTTCGAAGAACCGTACCAGAGAATGGCCCAAGCGCTCAACTTTGATACCAGCACCAAGGCAAATATCCCTTATGAAGGATCAAATAAAAGATTTATGTCTACCCTTTTTGATCAGGTATTGCACCCAATGGAAAAAACTGGTGTAAGTTTCTGGTGGTTAGACTGGCAGCAATGGGCAAATGATAAAAAAATCCCCGAACTGAATAATACCTGGTGGCTCAACTATGTGTTCTTTACTGATATGGAACGCACAAGTACTACACGTCCGCTACTATATCATCGCTGGGGCGGATTAGGAAACCACCGTTACCAGTTAGGTTTTTCTGGTGATGCCGTCATCTCATGGAAATCACTCGCCTTCCAGCCATACTTTACCAGCAGTGCTTCCAATGTACTTTACGGATACTGGAGCCACGATATCGGCGGTCACCAGTTTGGTCCGGGCTCAGATCAGAAACTTGACCCCGAACTGTATGTCCGCTGGATGCAATACGGCGCACTGAGCCCTATTTTCCGTTCACATTCCTCAAAAAATGCAAACCTTAACAAAGAAGTATGGAACTTCAGCGGGCAGTATTACGATGCGCTAAAAGAGGCAATCAATTTGAGGTACGAACTGGCGCCCTACATTTATACCATGGCGCGGAAAACATACGAAACCGGTATCTCCCTATGCCGACCGCTTTATTATGATTATCCAAATGCAGATCAGTCTTACAAATTCCAGTCAGAATATATGTTTGGAGATGATATGCTAATTGCACCAATTGTTGAAGCGATGGACAAAGGACAATCAAAACTGAATGTGTGGCTTCCTGAAGGCAGCAGCTGGTTTGAATGGAATACAGGTACCTTGCTGAAAGGCGGTCAGGAAGTTAAACGTACTTTTTCTTTAGATGAGTATCCTATTTATGTAAAAGCCGGCGCGGTAGTGCCTTCTTACAAACAAATCCAGAATCTGTCAGTTCAGCCAGAGCGGTCGGTAATTGATATTTTCCCTGGTGCAGACGGATCTGCCAGTGTGTACGAAGACGCAGGAAATTCAAAGAAATATGCCACAGAATATGCCTCTACAGTTATCACCTCTAAACACCTTTCTGGCAGAAAACAGCAAATTACCATCAATACACGAAAAGGTACTTACCCTGGTATGCCGCTTGCCAGAACATATGTTATACGTTTGGTAGGTGCAGAAATGCCGCGCAGCATTTTAGTAAATGGTAAAAAGATGGACTATGTTGTTGAGCCGGGTGTTAATACCTGGAACTACGACGGTAAAAACCTGACAGTAGAAATCTCACTACCTAAAACCAATTGTGCCCAGCAGCAGCTGATCAGCGTTCAATATGACACTAACGACCAGATGGATGTGAATACCGGTCTGGTAAGAAAATTCCGCCAGCTAAGTAAAACGGTTACTGCCCTTAAGTTTAAAGACGCAGATATTATTTTACCAGAAATGGTAGGCCGCAGCGAAGAAACGAACCGCAGCTTATCTTATTACCCTGCTGAGTTCTACAAGAACCTGCGTTACTTTGAAAGTCAGTTTAATAATCTGCCACAGGCGATTAAAGGAACTACCAACAAAGACAATGTGAAATGGTTTGAAGAACAGATAGAGCAGTTAAAGAATAACTAACACAAATGCAAGTCCATCATCGTGAAGGATTCACACCCTTCACGATGATTTTTTACCTCACCAAGGGAGCTTTTTAAAGCTATCCGGATCAATACTCATCCGTAAACTTAATCTCCATAATCTTTTGCTCAAACTGATCTGGCGGTACAAGCGCTTTCGCCTTAATACGTGCTTTATAAGTATAAACCGTAGTCAAAGAGTAATCAAGTATTTTAGCTATAGTTTCTGAGTCGCTCACCCCCAAACGGATCAGTGCAAAGATCCGCAATGAGGCGGTCAGCATTTCACCCTCTTTCAAAGTAATCTGCTCCCCTTCCCTTAACAAGGCATTAAACGAATCAACAAAATTTGGGAACAACGTTAAAAACACATTATCCAGTCTGCTGTACAATTGTGTTTTCTCCTGCTGGATCTGAACATTGCCCAACACCTGTGTAGCATCATTATATTTCCCAATTTTGATATTGTGCTGCGCCTTACGTTTCACCTTGTCCAGCGTTTCAATATAAGCAGAACAGGTTTTAAAGAAAAGGCCTATCAGTTCTTCCTTAATACGAGACGACTCCCAGAGTTTATTATTAACCTGCTCCAGTTCAGTATTTTTACCTACAATTATCTTATCATTCAGTTTAATACGGATCATCTGTTTTCTGAACAATACCAATTGGAATAGCAGCACCAGGGCTACCAGTACAAAAATGATAATTCCAATCCAGAGCATATCCTTTTGGTGCTGCTTCTCTTCAATAAGCCTGCTGGCAATAAGCGGCAATACAGATTCAATCTGTGCTGCCCGGTTCCTGGTACCGTAAAAGGCCGAATTCTTCAGCGCCTCCTGCATACAGATATACGCCACTTCATTCTTATTATTTTTAAACAGCTCCTGTCCTAAAAGGAAAATGGCAAATGTTTCCTTAGTTGCGGAGCGGATATCATTTATAGCAGCCAGGCTTAATAAAATCAGCTTATCATTACCCGTATAAGCATGACTAATCATGGTAGCTGTCATGGCTATCTCGTGCTCTGAGAGGTGATGTGATAACAGGTAATGGTAAAAGAATTCTGCCTTAGGTTTCCTGCTTTTCTCTCCCTCCGGCAAATAAGCCAGACTGATTGTTTTGTTCAGCTCATCCGGGTCTACCATAGTACCTGCCCTGTTAAAATCTGCATCAGAAGCCTCCCGGTACTTTTTAGCGTAGTAGGCATCATTATTATAGGCAGCAATTTCTCCGTTTAGCAATCCGCGTAAAGTCAGGAAATTATACCGGAACGTATTAGACATGTTTGTGGTATCAATTTCGCCTACGGTTTCAAAAGCTTCCTTGTAAAAACCTGATTTGAGCAATACAGTAGCAAAGCTCATCTGCGCTTTGATCAGGTAGTGCTTTTCAGGAAATTTTCTGGAAAGGTCTATCAGCTGGTGACCAACTGCAATTGCAGAATCAAACTTGAAAGAAGAGTATTCGTTAAAAAGTTCAGACAGTAATGCATACCGTAAGCCCATCCTATCCCGCCGCACCTCCTTTAGTCTGCGCTCTATAGAAAGGATATGCTGTTTCTTATTTTTGATATAGCTCTCTTCTTTTGCCAGCTCTTTCCGGAGCACCTTCCACAAACTATCCACCTTCACATTTTGCGGATAAGCCGAGCAAAAGCTTAAAAGCAAAATTATAACACTTAAAATCTGTTTCTTCATCTGGTAATGTACAAGGCTCAATTTGCCTCAAGTATAAACATACAACAAAATATACTCTTTAGTAAGGGCTGCGACAGAGAGGTTACAAATAGTTTAGCACTTCCATATAAAAATAGGTCATATGTCTTCACAATGTTTAGATTTTGCGATTTTTTATATAGATTAAAATACTGTACATCAATGGTTTATGAGTTTAATGTGTTTGATTTTAGACTTTTAATATTTAAGCCTTGTACTACGCATTCTTTAGTTAGCTACATTTGGTTAACCATTTATAAAAACGATTTAAGACCTCTATGAAAAAGAATTTATTCTTGTTGCTCATCGCGTTGGCGCCCCTCCTTTCGCCGGCCTGCCAAAAAGCAACACAGGGAAACAATACTGTCCAAACAGATACGCTCTCGCGAAAGCTAAAGTACTTTCAAAACCCGGTTATCAGTGGCGACCATGCAGATCCTTCTGTAACCTTTAAGGATGGCACCTATTATTTTCTCTCTACCAAAGGAAACCGCATTGCCATTGCAAAAACAAACGCGATGTCACAGTTAAACGCTGCAACAGAAAAAACTGTATGGACACCTCCATCAAATACAGATTATTCCAATGATTTATGGGCGCCAGAACTACATTTTATGGATGGCAAGTGGTATATATACTTCGCTGCCGCCAAATCTGGTGTAAACGACAGTAACCGCATGTTTGTACTGGAAAATGGAAATGCCGATCCTACAGAGGGAAGCTGGACCTTTAAAGGTAAGATAGCTGATCCTACTAACGACCAGTGGGCAATAGACGGCTCCATCCTTACCTACAACAACAAAAACTACTTTATCTGGTCGGGCTGGGAAAACGATGCTGAAAAATATAAACAATACATCTATATCAGCGCTATGACCAACCCATGGACTCTAGCCGGCACAAGGGTAAAAATCTCTACTCCTACCAACGACTGGGAAAGATGGGAACCTACCTTTCTCGGAGCCGGGGTAAACGAGGGACCTATAGCCCTGCAAAAAGACAGTAATAGCCCGTTATTTGTTATCTTTTCTGCAAGTCGTTACAGTAGCGACAATTATTGCCTGGGACAGATACAGCTAAAAGCCAATAGTGACCCTGCAGTAGCAGAGAGCTGGATCAATAAGAAACAGGTATTTGTAAAAAGCGAACAGAACAAAGTTTATGGGCCCGGTCATAATGGCTTTTTCACCAGTACTGCAACGGGTGCTAAAGGGGGTTCGGCGCCAGAGTTTTGGTTCATCTATCACGCAAGAAATAATCCCAATGAACCTAATGGGGCCAGAACTTCACGTATGCAGCCACTCAGCTGGAACCCGGATGGCTCGCCCAATTTTGGTAACGCCATAAGTATTGGGGTAAACATCCCCAGTCCCATAGCTGAACAATAAATCCACGCACAGAAACTTAAAGCACTGCCCTGGTAAGCTCCTTAACTGCCCTTAAAAGAGCAAGATGGGATAACTATGTCGCAAATTTCCAATAAACCAACCAAATAACTAACCAATCAATCAACCATTTACTAAACCAATTATGAGAAAACTTTTATACTACAACAAAGCAGGAACCTCCTTCGGGGAACTGAGCTTTTATGCCTTAGTCATCATGGTAATGATGCTATGTTGTCCGCAGGCCATTGCTGCTGCTAAGAACAAGGCGCCAAAACAACCAACAGCAATAAACAAACTTAAAACCTTTAAGGACATTGAAGTAAGGGGAAATGTTACCGACACCAGTGGTGTGGGCTTACCCGGTGTGGTGGTCAGCATTAAAGGTCGCACCGGCTATGGCGCTACTACCGATGTAAACGGAAGCTATCTGATCCGGGTACCCGAAGATGCTACCCTGGTTTACAGTATGGTAGGTTTTATCAAACAGGAAGTACCCGTAAACTCGCGTGAGTTTATCTCTATCAAGCTTCGACAGAATTTCGAGATGTTAGATGATGTGGTGGTGGTAGGTTACGGCACACAGATTAAAAACAATGTAACCGGTGCCCTGACTTCCGTAACTTCAAAAGAACTGCTCAGAACACCAACCGCCAGTTTAACCAATAGCCTTGCAGGTAGATTGCCAGGCTTGCTGACCATTCAAAGCAGTGGTGAGCCGGGTGCTGACGGATCTGCCCTGTTTATCCGCGGTTTTGGTACCTATCAGGGCAAAAGCCCTCTCATTCTGGTTGACGGAATTGAGAACAGCATCGACGGTATTGATGCCAATGATGTGGAAACTGTAAGTATATTAAAAGATGCTGCAGCTACCGCTGTGTACGGGATGAAAGGTGCCAATGGCGTTGTACTGGTTACTACTAAAAGAGGTAAAACAGGTAAGCCAGTCATATCACTCACCTTGCAATCTGCCCAGCAGCGACCATTTAATATGCCAGAGTACCTCGATTCTTTCGACGCCTTATCGCTCTTCAGAGAAGCCCTGAACAACGATGGTCTGAATGCGAACCTCTACACAGATGCCTATTTGAACAAGTTCCGCGACCGCAGCAACCCTACCTATCAGTACCTCTATCCAAATGTAGACTGGACCAAAGAATTGATTAAACCTTCATCAATGATGAACCAGGCTAACCTTAATGTAAACGGAGGTTCGTCTACAGCCCGTTACTTTGTATCTATGGCTTACCTAAAACAGGATGGTTTATACAAATATGACGACCTGAATGCGTACAATATTAACGCCTCCATGAACAAGTATAATTTTAGGAGTAATATAGACATCGACCTTACCCCTATTCTGAAGCTGGAGCTGAACTTGTCAGATATTGTTCGTGATAGAAATTATCCCAATGAAAATGCCGGAAACTTCTGGTCTGAAATCCGTACCACGCCCTCTTACCTTTATCCATTAACCAATCCAAATGGTTCCGTTCCAGGGCAAAAAGATTCGCCGGCCAACCCTTATGGCAGGCTAACCCAATATGGATACGGCCGTTACTTTGAAAACACGCTGAGTTCTATTGTCGGTTTTACCCTTAAACTGCCATTTGTTACAGAAGGCTTAAGCTTCAGAACACGTTTCGCCTATGACGCGCAAAACTTTCGTAACATCAATCGTCAGCGTAATTATTCTACCTACAGGTTTATCATCAATGAAAATGAAACAGACCTGAGTAAGGGCAGATATGAGGAGCTGACTACAGGAGATGGTTTGCTGGGTTTCAACATTAATGCCAACGGAAGCCGTAAATCTACCTTTGAAAGTTATCTGAATTACGACCGGACTTTTGCTCAAAAACATGCGGTCTCCGGTATGTTGAGGTATAACCAGAGCCAGAGTTTCCAGGCCACTTCGAACGATGACGGTGCCATTGCTGCCCTGCCTTATAAGCAACTGGGTTTAGTAGGAAGGATAAACTACGCTTACGACAGAAAATATGTTTTAGAGTTTGATGCCGGATATAACGGTTCAGAAAACTTTATGGCTGGCAGGCGTATGGGTTTCTTCCCTGCGGCTTCTGCCGGATGGGTGATTTCTAACGAAAATTTCTTAAAGAACTCCAAATTGGTCAATCTCCTAAAGCTGAGAGGATCGTATGGTATTGTTGGGGTTGATAATAGTGCAGGCCGCTTTGCATATCTCAGCACCTGGCAAACAGGAAACAATAGTGGCTACCAGTTTGGTAAAGCTGCTGATGGCGATGGCTACGGCGGTGCGCAGGAAAGTGCAACCGGAAACTCCTTCCTTACCTGGGAAAAATCAAAGAAAGCAAACATTGGTGTAGACCTCGAATTATTACAGAGCGAAATAGCTTTTACAGCAGATGTTTTTAAAGAAAGACGCTCACAGATCCTTACCACGGCCACCATCATTCCAGATATAACTGGGGTGCAGAATTTGCCAGCCATCAACGCCGGTATTGTAGACAATAAAGGTTTTGAAGGCGAATTGACCTGGCGCAAGCGCAGTGGAAACCATAACATTATGATCAGAGGCTCCTACTCTTACGCAACCAATCGCATCCAGTATGCGGCCGAGCCGATATTTAATCTCGCCTATCGTGCCAGAAAAGGCACTCAGATCAATGAAGCCTATGGTTTAACCGCGCTAGGCTTGTTTAAAGATCAAGCAGATATTGCCGCAAGTCCTACACAGCAGTATGGTGTAGTGCGGCCGGGAGATATCAAGTATTTTGACCGTAATGGTGATGGTGTAATTAATAGCCAGGATGAAGGCTACCTGGGTGAGGTAACCACCCCAAAATCTATTGTCGGTTTAACCATTTCCTATACTTATAAGAATTTTGACGTAAATGTATTGTTCCAGGGATCTACCGGCGGTAAATTGTGGCTAACTGGTACTTCGGCCTGGGCTTTTTCAAGTAACAGTACCGTGCTGGCCGATTATAAGGAAAATCGCTGGACTACAGACAATCCAGATCCAAATGCAGAATTTCCAAGATTGTCTTCTTCTAACAACGTAAACAACAATCAGAACTCAACCTTCTGGCTTAAGTCATCAAACTACCTGCGTCTAAAAAACGCAGAGATTGGCTACACCTTTCCTAAAAGCCTGATCAAAAAAGTAGGCATGACCAATATCCGCACTTTTGTTAACGCCTCAAATATTTACACCTGGTCTAAAATGAAAATCTTTGACCCTGAAAGAACCAATGGCTTTGGCGACTATCCGCAAATGCGCGTAATAAATCTTGGACTAAATGCTTCATTCTAATCATATGAAAAATATATATAAACTACTGCTGGCAGTACTTCTGCTCAGCAGCGCATCCTGTAAAAAATACCTGGATGTTGTACCTGCCGAATATTCAAGCGAAGAGGATGTTTACAACAATATCAATCTTACGGAGCAAGCCCTGGCGCGTTTATACAATGCAATGCCTAACGAAATGACTTCGCCCCTTACTGCCGCTACAGATGAAACCTATCACCATTGGTTTGATAATGGCGAGGCAATTGATGCCTACAAATACAATCTGGGCAGCTGGAGTACAAATGACAATCCTTATGGCAACTGGTCGGGCAGATACCAGGACATTAGACGGACCAATATTTTTATCACCCGTATAGATAAGGTTCCGGTACCGCTAGACCGCGAAAGCTATTATGCCATCTGGAAGACGCGCTACAAAGCCGAAGCCCGCTTTTTACGCGCATATTTCTACTTCGAACTGTTTAAACGTTATGGTGCTGTGCCATTGATAACTACTGCTAATGATGTAAACCCAGATAATCTGGAAGACACACAGCTGGCGCGGAACTCTGTTGATGAAGTAGTGAATTTCATTACTTCAGAATGTGATGAGGTTGCGAATGCCTTGCCGCTTTCGCAGGAAGATGCCCAAACCGGACGTATCACCAAAGGTGCCGCCCTGGCTTTAAAAGCACGTACCTTATTGTATGCTGCGAGTCCGTTGTTCAATGGCAACCCTCTCTATGCTGGTATACAGAATAAAGATGGCAAGGCGCTTTTTGGCCGTACTTATGACAGGGAGAAATGGAAAAGAGCTGCCGATGCTGCAAAAGCAGTGATAGACCTCGGAATTTACAGGTTGTATAGCCCCTTCCCAGATAATCCCGTACAGAATTATGCCGCACAGTTTTACACCCGTGATTATACAGAGACTATTCTTCCTAGAATTATGGGCAACTCTACAGATGTGGATGGAAACTATCTGCCCAACGGATCGCCTTTCAAAGGAAATGGAAAGCTAACGCCGCTACAGCAGTTTGTGGATGCGTATGAAATGAAAAACGGCCTTCCTATTACTGCCCCAGGATCTGGGTATACTAATACCGGTACATGGGCCGGACAGCTTTGGGATGGATTAAAGTTCCAGAACGTAAGTAATATCTCTAATATGTATAAAGACCGCGATCCGCGTTTTTATGCGAGTGTGTTCTTTCAATATGATGTATGGCGCTTCGATGCTACCAAAAGACCAGTTAGACTGGCCTGGTTTGGTTCTGGAAATGGGGTTACCGATGGCTGGGCTACTGGCAAGCCAGGTACTAACCCCTGGGGATATAACGTACGTAAGTATTTAGCGCCAGGGTACGACCGTAACGCCAACTCAGGCACGGGTACACGCAACTTCCCGATCTTCAGACTGGCAGAAATGTATCTTGGTTATGCTGAGGCGATGAACGAATATCTTGACGTGCCAGATCAGACGGTTTATCAATATCTGAACATGGTAAGAAGCCGTGTGGCTATGCCTGCCTTGCCAATCCTCCCTAATGATAATACAAAGGCCGGAATGCGCAGCCGTATACAAAACGAACGCCGCGTAGAACTTGCCTTTGAAAGTCACCGTTTCTGGGATGTAAGAAGATGGCTGATTGCTAAAACGGTAGACAATGTACCGGCACTTGGTTTGAATGCGCGACCTTCGGCCGCCGAACTTTCTGCTACGGGTCTTGATGTAGGCAGCGAAGCCGCAGGTGTAGCTGTATTTTATAAAACCGTAACGCTGCAAAACCGCGTATTTGCCGACAGGCACTATTTGATGCCTATCCCTCAGTCTGAGATTGATAAGGATCCCAATCTGGTACAAAACTTTGGTTGGTAAGCATTCTTTCTAATGATAGATAAAACAGCCCTGCGATTGATTTTGCAGGGCTGTTTTATTAGATACAAGTACAAGCCAGGCAGTTCTCCTATGAAATGAACAAATTTTCAATACGTCAAAGAACAAGATTGAACAGAAACCTACTATGTTCAATATCTTTATTTGGGCTTGCGCTCAACTTCCTAATATTTAAGCTATCAGATCAATCCTGGGCATGAATACCAACCCAGAAAATACTGAGGCCACCTTATTTACCACAACTTTGTTACAGAGGATAATTTTAGAGAATTTGTAGAATAGTATACTTTGAAATTTAATCTTGCAGAAAGGAAATCCTGTCTTAAGTCTTGGAAACACTGCTAAAATGTCCTCAATCATGTCCAAACTGCAAAAATATTTAATGAAATAATTTAAACTTTCATAAAAGTTCTTTGTTTTCAATAGAAAGATTATATTTGTACCATGGGATTTTTAGACTTATTTCGTACAAAACCACAACCAATTGAAAATGTTCAGGAGAAACCTGCTCAGGATGGTTATTATGGCGATTTAGATAAAACTTCCATTATATTTGATTTAATAAAGGTTCCACACGAACAGAGAGACGACCAATGGAAAGAGACTTTCCTGGAAAATATTATCCATGCAAGCTTCCGCTGCGGCACCCCGCAGGTAATCTCTGGTCCAGATGGTTTTCCGTATGTACAGCTGCTCATGCCCAAACCTGCTGAAAGCTTCCAGTGTTATGTGATCGACCGGATGAAAGACGATTTCCTGCTGGACAGGGGTTACGGCGTAGTCATCAATCCTGAAGGCGGACAGCCAGACTGGGTTCTCACCTACGGAGACATTGTTAACCTTGATCTCAACGGTTCATTTTACACCAGCGGCCCTACCTCATTTTCTACCTCCAAACAAGATGAAACTATTGAAGGACAAGAAAATGTACTGGTTGGCTCTCCTTCCGAACTTATTCTCAGTACAAGACACCGTGCAATACTACGTGAATTCCTTATCGGCAGCGGCATCCCTTCACCCAAAGTTTTCCTGATGTCCAGAACAGTTAATGGTGAAACATCTCAGGAACTGGTTTTTAATTTAAGCCCAGATAATTTTGCAACAGAACAAGATTTCAGATATGTAATGCAAAGCCTTGGCTGGTTCCTACCTCGTCATTACTCCTTCGTTGGTATGAGCGAAGAAACATTTAAGGATAGTTTCATGCCACTATAATACCCAACATTCGCAATACAAACACACACCATATAAGCAACCCCTGCAATCGTAAGATTGCAGCGGGTTCCAAGTATCTGCCTCCCAATTTAATGGCCATAATAATGGTGCACATCTCCAGCAAAGAATTTACGCAGCTTTTTAACAGAATTTTGAAGAATGTCCTTTACAGTACTTAAAGGCATTTTGCGTGCTTCTGCAATCTCGCTTTGCGGTACTCCCTGATAGTAATGAAGAATAACAATATCACGGTCCCTTTTTTTCAGGATCTCCAGATACTTGTGCAGGTCCAATGCCCTTTTAAACTCCCCATGCCTTTAATAATCGTTGGCATAGTTTACGGCCAGTTTCCCCAGCAAGCCAAATAATGAGCCTGCATGATTAAACAACTGTTTAAACAATGAAAGGGAATTTCTATTGCAAGGCGACATCACACCTAATTGCACTATCGATTTATCTTTATAAGTCTGATTACTTTTCTGCTTTCGTTTCATATTTTATATATTTAGCTGAGTATTTTATTCCAAATTGAATATTATTATGAAATACGAAGTAGAGACTATTGCTTTTTAAAGAATTCCAAAACCAGAGCCACTGACCGTATTGGATATTAAGCCGGTGTTTAGAGAATTCAGGGCCAGAACTGAGATTAGCCAAATTATAGGATGAGTGCAAATGCACAGATAATTTACAAAAGGGAAAAGCTTGCTAATAAATTTCTAAGTTGTCAGTGATCTATTCACATAGCACACGGTACAAACGCAAAAATCTGATTCTATTAATCAATGGCTTCTAATCGGAATGTACTGGGACTAATCGAAGTTTGCTTTTTGAAGAAATTGGAGAATTGGGCAGCATCGTCAAAGCCCAATACATAGGCAATTTCCTGAATGTTCCAATCTGTGTGTTTTAACATGATTTTAGCCTCACGGGCAATCCGTTGGTTGATAATTTGAGTAGTCGTACTACCAGTAGCCTCTTTTAATACTTTATTAAGATGATTTACATGTACAGCAAGCTGATCGGCATAATCATTTGCTGAGCGCAGCCCTAGCCGCTGATGCATAGAATCTATTGGAAATTGTCTTTCGAGTAACTCTAAAAAAAGAGCAGATATCCTTTCGGATGCAGTGTTAAGATGGTCCGTTACTGTAATGGGCTGAAGCTGCTGACCATAGTGGATGAGCTCAAGTACCAGTGTGCGTAGTAAATCATATTTGAACTTATACTCAGAATTCATCTCCTTAAGCATTTTCCGGAATATATATTCTATTTCGGGTACCTGTTCATCTGTGAGTTGAAAAACCGGACTGAAGTTGCGTTGAAATACCGGCAATTCATCCAACAGTACACCGCTCCTGCTTGGCCAGAAAAAATCTGGGCTGAAGATACAGAACATCCCAGTCTGATCATTGTTCTCCGGCACCCAGTTGTAGGGTATTTTTGGCGTGGCAAACAGCAATGCGTTGCCTTTAACCTCAATTACCTTATCAGCATATTCTGCCCTGCTAGATCCACGAAGCCAGCTGATCTTATAATATGCACGGCGACTGTAGGGCATTATGCGCGTATTATCTACCTTATTAAAAAGTGTCTCAGTATCAAACACATTGAAATGGCCTATTTCACGGGATATACGGTCGGGAAGTGCAGCGCTGTTTCGTTTATAAAAGTCTTCTACTGAAGTATTATCTATCATAATTTTATAGCAGATTTTTAATAATTTATATAGCTAACTTTTAATAAGTGATGAGCGCTGATAATGTAAAAATAAAGAATTCTATACAAAGGGGAAAGCTATTGATCCGCTTTGTTGTACTGGATCAGATCAGCATTCCGCCAGAGATTTCAATACGCTGGCCATTTACCCATCGCGCTTCTTCGCTACATAGAAAAGCTACTACGCCGCCTATATCTTCTGCCACGCCAGGTCTGCCGAGGGCGGTTACGGAGCTTACCATTCTTTGAGATTCTTCACTGCTCCTTAAATGCCCATTGCCGAAATCGGTCATAATTGCCCCAGGAGCGATAGTGTTCGCTCTGATGCCTCTTGTCCCGAATTCTTTTGCCACGTATCTGGTAAAGACTTCAACTGCCCCTTTCATTGATGCGTAGGCTGATGACTTTGGAAGGGACACACGTGTGAGACCGCTGGAGACATTGACGATTCCACCACCATCATTTATAAGCGGTAACAATTGCTGGGTAAGAAAATAAACGCCTTTAAAATGGATATTGTAAAGCTCATCAAAGAACTCTTCTGTGACTTCACCGATGAGCTGGTACCCGCCGATGCCTGCGTTATTGACCAGAAAGTCAAAATGCCCGGTATTGAAATCTTCTGTTAATGTTTTTTTGAGTTGATCGCTGAATGGGCTGAAGCTTTTGATGTCGCCTGTATTTAATTGTAAGGCAGCGGCTTTTGTACCGTTTTCTTTAATCAATGCTACCACATTTGCTGCTTCTTCAGCATTGCTATTGTAAGTAATAATCACATTTAATCCTTTTTCAGCTACGCGTAAGGCCATATCTTTACCTAAGCCGCGGCTTCCGCCTGTGATGAGGGCTATTTTGTTTGTGGGTGTTGACATATCATTTGATTTAATTGTTTTCTTTATTTAACAATGCAAATCTAGGATGTCTATACAGGTAGTAGTTTGAGAGATTCAATCCAATAGTTGAAAAATTCAATCATATTTGACAAATGCACATGGACTATTTTGAAGGGCTTTGCAGAAATTGTTCAACAAAAGACTTACGTGTGATCATATGAAGGTAGGCGTAATTCCCGGTAATCTGTCTACGTTGTTTTAGCTGATAGAGAAAGTGCCCACCGAGGTCTACAATTATAGGTGCGGTAGCCTCATACCAAACCCGGTGAGGATGTTTCCAGCAAAAAGAATAATAATAAGAAGTAAGCGGAATAGTCCTTAGTTCAGGATGAAGAAAATTCATCACCTTACCCCCACCGCCGCTAGTTGTAGATAATTCGGAGGTACGTATAACACATAAATGTTCGGTCTGACAGAAATCGAAACCCCTCAATCGAGCATCATCAACATCTGGAAGACTTTTTAAAATGCGGAACCCTTTGAACTTCTTCCCATTGAGTACCCATATGAGTTTAGGATAAAATGCTTCCCTGCTTTTCAGCTCATAAAGACTAATTGGTGAATTTTGAAATTCAAGGGTAGTGCCACATGGGGTATGTACATCTGCCCGGTGCAAATCTCCTAATAACCGGTCAGGAAAACTGATCTCCCTGAATGCAGGTGGGAAGGCTTTTTTCCAGTTTCGATGCCACGGAGTTTCTCCATACTGCCTTGGCAGCAAAGGCTCAGAGTTAAGGAAATCAGAATCAAATTCCATAAGATTACAAGGATAATTAGTGCTGCTACAGAAATTTTTGCAGCAGCACAAAATTATACTAATTTGATTAGTATCCAAAAATTTGTATGGTTTCTTAAGATAGACTGATGTTATCAAAATTGAACCACTACCTAGCAAGAAATTGCATAGCACTCATTTGGCGATTAACGTGGGAAACGTGGTCATTTTCTAACACCTTTTGGATGCTGAAGTGCATAGCGTTTTTTAATGCTTTTAGTCGTTAGTCATTCATTTAGAATTCTACAGTGTTTTTTTCATCATTATATCAGTCTGTTCTTCGTCGCCCAGGTAAAAAGAGTGTTGGTTAAACTGAATAAAACCATTTTTCTCATAGAATCTTATCGCCCTTGGGTTTTTCTCCCACACGCCTAGCCATACATAATCGGCACCCTTCTGTGCCGCTGCTTCCATTGCTTTTTCATATAAAAACTGGCCTACCTTTAGTCCATGATACTCGGCTAGCACATATATGCGCTCAATCTCAACGCCATTACTTTCCTTAACATCGGTTTGAGCATTACCAAAATTTAGCTTTAAGTAGCCGATGATCTGATCCTGTAGCATTGCGAAATAAAAGGTTGAGTCCTTCTCATTCAGCTCAGTATTCAGTTTTTCAGCCGACAATGCGGTACTTAAATATTTATTGATACTGTCGGTACTGTTGTTACGCGCAAAAGTCTCTGTAAATGTTTGCTTGCTGATCTGCTGTAACAGATCCAGGTCGGCAGGAATAACGTTTTTTATAGTTAGGTGTTCCATGATATCAGGCAATATATTTCAATAATTCATTTACAACACTGTTTGGGCTGCAAACGAAGTAATAATGTGTTTAAAAACAAATATATCATATAACGCGATGTTATGAAAGTTCTATTTGAAGCTATAACCATCCAATAGTGACATTTATCACGAAAACATTCTGTCAAATGCCCTTGTTATGCCTGCCTGTCAAACCTCACCTTTGGCATAAATAAAAACAACAAATATGAGATTAAAAGATAAAGTTGCTGTGGTTACCGGCGGTAATAGCGGTATAGGATTCGGCATAGCAGAAGCCTTTAACAGAGAAGGCGCGAAAGGTGTAATCACCGGCAGAAATCAGGCAAACCTTGACAGCTCAATAGCGCAGCTGGGAGCTAACTTCATTGGTATAGCCGGCGATGTGACCAAACTGGACGACCTGGAAAAAACATTTAAAGAAACAGCAGAGCAATTTGGTAAGATCGATGTACTTGTGGTAAATGCGGGCGGGACTGTTGATGGCGCACAGATGGGATCGGTAGCCGACATTGGTGAAGAAAGTTATGATCTGACGATGGCGCTGAACTTAAAAAGTGTTTATTTTACCGTAAATAAAGCATTGCCTTATATGAATGATGGCGCTTCAATTGTGCTGATTGGTTCTAGTGCTGCACACCGTGCCGCTCCGGGAATGAGCGTTTACAGCGCTGCCAAAGCAGCAGTGATTTCATTTGCGCGTGGTTTTTCGCTTGACTTGCTGCACAGAAAGATACGGGTAAATGTACTGTCGCCCGGTACTATTGATACACCGGTGTTTGATAAGATGTTACCTGCAGAGCATGTAGATCCTGTAAAGCAAATGTGGCTGAGACAGATACCTGCAGCAAGAATTGGTCAGCCTTCTGACATTGGTAATGCAGCAGTATTTTTAGCTTCTGAAGAATCTTCGTTTTTACTCGGTACCGAAATCCTGTCAGACGGAGGTGTGACCAATATCAGTTTGATGCAGTAATGTTTCGGGCAAACCGGTAAATTAAAGTGTCACTAAAACAATGGTGATGAGAAAGACCCTAACTAAATTTCTTGTCACACCTGCTACATTTTTTTGATCAGTAAGGCAGAAAAAAAGAATTTTAAATAGATTTGGTGAAAGCCATTTGCATATGTTTGAAATTTTTGCTGCTTACCTGCAAGAAAAAGCAGGATTAACTGACGAGGACCTTAAGATTGTACAAGAACATGCTATGCTAAAGAAATTGCGCAAGCGTCAGTATTTACTGCAGGAAGGCGACATCTGTCATCATCATTGTTTTATTGCAAAAGGTTGTATGCGCATGTACAGGCTGAGTGATGATGGTGCCGAACACGTGCTGAAGTTCGGCATTGAGAACTGGTGGATCAGTGATCCGGAAAGTTTTAACAACAATACCCCCAGTAACTTTTATATTGATGCACTGGAAGATAGCGTGCTTCTCCTGGTAGAAAAAGATTCTTTCAATAAACTGATGAAAGAGATACCCAAATTGCAGGCATGGAAAGAAGGTATGGACGCCAGAAGTTATGATGCCAGCCAGAAAAGGATATTAAGTAATATCAGCTATACCGCCGAAGAAAAGTATGAGAACTTTATTAAATCATATCCTGAGTTTTACAAACGTGTGCCCCTGCACATGGTAGCTTCCTTTCTGGGTGTATCCCGCGAAACGTTAAGCCGCGTAAGGACTAAATATGCAAAACAGCTGTAGAAACTTTTATAGAGATTTCGCACAGCTGCTATATTAAAATTTAACTCGCCCCACCGCTACCTGAGCTATCTATTAATTTTCTTTTTACCGTATTTCACAGCTTTGATCTTTTCAAATACATCTACCGGAAGGATATGACCTTCATCATCAAAATGCAGGGATGAAATACAGGTTTCACGGTTATAGCCATTACCATTCGGAATGATAAAACGATGGTAGGCAATATACCATTCATCTTTACCCGGTACTTTTACCACAGAGTGATGGCCGGCTCCTTTAACCACGCCCCTGCCCTTTAATACAGGATAACCTACCGCCTTAACAAATGGGCCTAGTGGAGAATCGGACGTAGCATAGGCGATGGAGTATCCTTTGACTGAGCCTTTGGCTTACCAATGGCTTGCCCAGCGGATCTTTAAAAGGGCCTTCGGGACTATCTGCCACCGCTACCCCAATATTTTGTTTAGCAGAATAGTAAAAGTAATACTTGCCGTTTTCTCGGCGATGGCTGGTTCCGCATATCAGGCGAAGACCAGCAGCTAAGCCAGGATACCGGCGCATAATAGCAGTAAAGGGATCTTCATACAGAATATTTGAGCTTAAATATAAGATTTGAAGATGAAACATGCTAACAGCAAGGCAATAAAAAAACCGCTTTGTTGAAAGCGGTTCTTAATTTCTTATACTTTTTTTGGAGGAAGGTCAAACGCTATAGCGTCATGCTCAAAATGCCCGTTATGTGCTCCATCGCAAAAAGGTTTGTTTTTAGACAATCCGCAGCGGCAGATACTTAGCACTGTTCTACCCTGCAGTCCGTATTCATTTCCGTTTCTATCAACGATCTCGAAATCACCCTCAATCTTTACAGATCCGTTATTGTTAATTGTAAGTTTTGTCTTTGACATGTATGCTTTTATTTTGGGCAAAACTATAACAATGCTTTGAAAGCAGGGAATCTGATTTCTATTTAGAAACATTCCTTAAAAAGATCGGATGCGGGTACGGCGGCAAAATTCAAAAACCGGAATCCCTGAAAAAATCGGACATAAAAAAAGAGCACCTGGTAAGCGCTCCTTTTTCTTAATATATTCCGCTTGCAACATTGCTGTTCCGCGGATAATAATCTCTTTACAAAATAAATAGTCTCGGATTGACCTTCTTTTGCAATCCAGAAATCAAAGTTTGCTTCAAACTGTCTTCATTTTTAAATGAAACAGCAGAATTACTTTGGCTTTGCATCTGATCTCCCGCAAACATGATATCTTGCTGAAATTTTTCGTTGGTAGTTTGAACTGTGATCTGGTCTTTCATCATTATTGGTAGTTTTTATACATTAGTAACAATGCACATGCCATATTGTTTGCTTTTGTAGAAGAATTTCTACTAAACCGTTCTACAAACTATATTCTGGTATTTTATGACCAAATTATTAATTTAGAGCCGAAATGTTTATTTTAGGCGTATCATGGATACAGAGAAAAAGACGTCAAAAAAGGACATTTTCTTGAAATGGCTCAGGAGGGTTGGCATTTGGGGCTTTCTATTTTTCCTGATTAAAGGACTGATCTGGCTGGCCATAGGTTACTATGGATGGACAAAACTACCTTTCTTTTAAACAAACAAAAGCTGTTTTACGGGGTTGATGGCATTAAATCCAAACAATATGACACAGCACGTTCCAGAACAACAAACCGGTGGCAAAATAGATTCAACGGCCCAGGCTGAATTTGATAACCTAGAGCAGGCGCAACAATTTTACCAGGTTGCAAGACAACGGCTGCTGAATATTTCTAACTGGGGCAATATTTGCAAAGTGCCGCTTTCTACTTTTATCCTGACTGATGAAACCGGGCAGCCTCTGGATCGTGAGGCACGTGAAGGCGATTTTGTTAAAATTGATATTCCCGGCCTCGGTACTAAAGCCGGTGATGGGTTTGATTGGGTTTGCATTGAAAAAATTGCTGAGGAGACCACTCCGCAATACCAGCTTATTAGTCTGCAGGCCAGACCTACCGCTAACCCTTTACATCAGGATGAAGAAACTGCACATTTCTATACTGATGAATCTACCTCAACTTTTCAGGTTAAACAAATGGGCACTATAGTAACTGCCGAAGAGCATGGCAGAAATGAAGTACCTAATACAGATACCTCATCTACAATTGATAATATCAGGAATACGCTTGTGGGCTGGTCGGCCAGAATAGGCCTATCCTACCCTCAATGGAAAAGCCTGGTAAAAGGTATTATTGATAACCCTTAACCTTCGGGTTCAGGGTATTGGCCTTAATATCTTCTAATATTGCTTTTGTTTCTTCAAAACTGGTATGATGAAAAGCATGTATCCCCAGATTTTTAGCCGTTTCTACCTGGAAAATACGGTCGTCAAAGTAATAACACTGGTCTGGTCTGGCCTGCGCTATACCTAATGCCAGCTGGAAGATATTTGGATCTGGCTTGCGCATTTTAACATCGCATGAAGAAACAAAAGCATCAAAACACTGGTGCAATTTAAACTTCTTAACGCGATAGCTGTTAAGTTCTTTACCTTCGTTATTGATGGAGATAACACGGAAGCCGCAATCTTTTTTCCATTCTTTCATCCACTCTAACAAACCCGGAAGCTCTCTGGAGCGGGAAAACACAAACTCTTTAAAATCTTCGCGCGTAAACTCGCGGGGATGGTTAAAGATTACCACATCCAGGTACTGGTCTAATGTTAGGTTGCCGATTTCATACACGTTAAAAATATAGCCATGGAGGGTGTTCATTTCTTCATAGTCGAGTCCAAATTTCTCTGCCGCAAGTTTGCGCGAATCGCTGCCCCAGCCATTAGTAAGCAAAACACCACCTATGTCAAAAAATAGGATCTTGGTTTCTGTATGTTCCATCATAATGTATATACCATTTAAATTGGTAAAAGTAAACTTAGCCAATTACCTGCAAAAACTCAACCTTAATATGTTTTCTGCAGGTAATTGAACTGTCACTAAATCGTAATTCGTCCGCCGGTAACGGGAATTGTTGCGCCGGCAATATAGCTGGCCTCATCAGAAGCAAGGAAAACATAAGCTGGAGCTACTTCAACCGGCTGGCCGGGTCTGCCCATTGGGGTATCTTCACCAAAGTTTTCAGGGTGTGGCATAGTAGATGGGATCAGCGGGGTCCAGATTGGTCCGGGTGCCACTGCATTAACCCTTATTCCCTTTCTGGCGCCAAGCAGACTCTGACTCAAATTAGCAGTAAAATTCTGGATAGCACCTTTTGTTGCCGCATAGGCAAGCAGTACCTGACTTGGTGAGTAGGCATTTACAGAGGTAGTATTAATAATACTACTGCCGGGTTTTAGAAAAGGAACGGCCGCTTTACATAAATAAAACATGGCTTTGATATTGGTATCAAAGGTTTGCTCCCATTCATCAGAACTAATTTCTGATATATGTTCCCGTCCCATCTGGTAGGCAGCATTATTTACCAGAATATCTAATCCGCCAAGTTCATCAACAGCCGTTTGAATTATCTGCTGGCAATGTTCTTCGTCGCGGATATCACCCCTCAAAACTACGGCTTTCCTACCGCTTGCCCGTACCAGTTCTGCAGTGGTATTGGCATCCTCATCTTCTTCCTCTTTAAAATAACTGATCAGCACATCGGCACCTTCGCGCGAATAAGCGATGGCTATTGCGCGGCCAATACCAGAATCGCCTCCGGTAATAATTGCCTTTTTACCATTTAACTTACCTGTGCCTTTGTAAGAACGCTCGCCATGATCAGCATCAGGATGCAGCTGATCTTCCGTTCCGGGTGCAAGTTGATCTTGCCTGGGAAATGGTGGTACCGGGTATTTATCATGTGGATTGGGTGACAACTGTTGGTTTTCCATAGTCTTTGAGTTTATTCTGATATTTTAACACCATCCAAAAGTTTTGGTTTTCAATAATCAGTCAAAAGATCAGGGCAAAAGTCCCATCTGTCAACTACTTGGTTACCAAACCGGAGATGACATTAATGCTTAAAGCCACTATCACGGTGTTAAATCCAAAGGCTATCAAACTGTGTAACAGGGCCAGTCTGCGGATACGCCTGGAACTTATTTCTACATCTGACACCTGGAAAGTCATTCCGATCACGAAAGAAAAATATGCAAAGTCGAGATAATCAGGTTCCTTCTCATCTGGATATTCCAGCCCTTCGAGATATTTACCATTAGGTTTACCCTGTACTGCATCTTCGTAATACAGATGTGCATAACGAAACAGGAATAAAGTATGCACAAGTCCCCACGATAATATTACAGCAAATACAGACATTAGGATATGAAGGTTAAGTTCTGTGCCCGACATACTTTTGGTGGTCTTTAGCAGGATAAGAACTACAAACAAACAACTTAGTGCAGCAAGGAGACTGAAGATAAAGATGATTGTGCGGTTACTGTCCTGTACCTTGGCAATCTTTTTCATTTCGAGCGGGTGCGCGAGGCAGATGGTTAACCACGACAGGGCATTCATTACAAAAGAAAACCCAATCCATGTGAGAATGAATTGGGTTGGAGAACTTAATCTATCCTGGCCTGCCCAAAAAATAAGGAGCGCAACCAGCACGGAGATCAATAATTTATAGTGTGCATCAAGCTTGGTAAATACCATGGTAACAATTGCAGTTTAATTGAATTACAATGGTAATCAATTTAAGCTACTTTTGACAATACTTGCTCTTGATACATTTTTAAACTCTTTTTTAATAACTGTCTGGCCACATGGATCCGGGTTTTTACAGTTCCGATTGGGATGCCCAGTTCTGCAGCGATCTCATGGTATTTAAAACCTTCGAAATATTTGATAAACGGCGTATAATATTCTTCTGGTAATTTTGAAAGTGCTTTATAAATATCTTCCATTATAAATTTACCATCACTGGCATTTACACTAGCACTGAAAGATAATTTATCAGAGCTGATCTCATCGGCCACTGTCATGATAGAATTAGTTTTGGTAGCACGACGGTAGTTGTTAATGAAGGTATTTTTCATGATGGTATACAACCAGGCCTTGAAATTTGTGCCTTCTTTAAAATGATTGGCGTAATTGATGGCCTTTAACATGGTATCTTGTACGAGATCATTCGCGTCTTCAGCGTCCCTTGTAAAAGATATGGCAAAAGATTGCAGGGAATCTTTGTAACTATAAAGCTGGTAGTTGAAATCGTTTGTACTCATAATAATAGTTTTCATGTTAGATCAGATAACTTTAAAATGACAAAGTGCATACCAGATAATTTTGATATTTGATATAAAATATTAAATCTTTTTTGTGGTGTCTTTTAGCGGTTAAACACCTTTCCAGGCTATATTTCCTGATTTTGGCATTCTGCTTTTGTACAGAAAACAAGACAGAAACTTAGGAAAAGATTAGAAAATTTATACAATCTATAAAGATGCTCGTATTGTGTAGCACTGAGGGTGTGTCGATCTGGTATTACGAGCACATATAGCTGTAGGGGGACTTTACCTCCCCTACAGTATATCAAACACACCAATTTTGAGAGCGAAATTAGTAGAGCAGCGTTTATATATTTTAAAACCGAGCAGCCGCTAAAATAGTATTATAGCGGTACCTTCACTATTCTATTACACCAACAGCAGTATTACCTACACGAACAGTCGTTTTAGCACGACAAACAGAGATTCCATAGCTGGTATATTAAGTTAGGATAACCACAGTGTTAACTATACGTTATGCAACAAATAAACCCTGCAAGAATAGCATATAATTTATGTGACTAACACAATTTTTATCTTAGAGGACATTGTGAATTTAAAAAGTTAAAACTATATTGCGGCTATTAATTTGTAATTGTCAGTTATCGACGATGGATTATAAATTAACTATAAAACGCTCTCAAATGATTAAGCTTACCAGAATTATCAAATTTACACTCATAATTTTGGGTGTAAGCATTGCACTGTACTATATGATTACGGACTGGATTCCGCATACCAATGTGGCAAACGGTAAAGATCCTTACGATACGATGAAATAAACGAAATTGCTGTCTGGGAGATCTGATACCAGCTTGGTTATTTTAATTATTTGGCGTGATCTAAAAAAAGAAGCTCCAGATCATCCGATCTGGAGCAGCACAAACAAAACTTAGATCTAACCAAAAATCAAGTATCCTGAGGCATTACACCATGACGTCATGGACGGATTCGAACCGCCGTAAAAGGTTTTGCAGACCCACACCTAACCACTCGGCCACATGACTATTTTATAAAGAGACCATTTGCGCCCTTTGGTCAGCAAATATAATAATGTCTACTTAATTAGTAGTAATTATTTTAAAAAAAAGCATTTTCATGCATTAGTGAGAAAGAACTATATTTATACTCTCCGTATGATAGACACTGTTAAGCCGCTTTTTCATGATTTTCCTGCCGACGATACCTATATCATCAGCAATTTTAACCCTGCAGATTTAAGTTCAGTTTACATTCTAAAGCTTTGTGCTGGACCTGTAGATTCTACCCTGCCGGGCTATCTGGATTTGCAGCCACAGGTTATCAGCCTTAATTATGCAGCTTTTGAAGACCGCCAGAGCCAGATCAGTTTTCCGGTAGTTACCTTGCGCCTTGATCAGCAGCGACTGATCCTTTCCTGCCGCTGCAGAAATGTACAGAACAGGTTATGTGAACACATGGCAAGAGCTATGTTTAATATAATGAACCGTATGGAGATCAGAGTATTTTTTGATCGCCAGCTGCGTCATCAAAAGATAAGGGCCTTTGCAAAAGATTACGGGCTGGAGAATGAACCGCATCCTGATGATTTTTTTGGTCTGGAGTATGAAGGCCGGAAATACAGAATTCTACCTTTAATCAAAGATCTTTTTCCTGTTACAGATAAACCGAGCCCGGCGATGGAACAGCTCCTCCTGGCGGCAAATGATGCACCACTACCTAAAACAATTGATGAGGGCTCACATTCAAACATTATTGTACTTAAACAGCATCGCTACTATTCGCATTTTCAGGTTGACCTGATGGAATGTGGATTTACCTCGGGAGGTAAAATTAAGAACCCTGTTAAACAACTCAGCGCAGCAGATTACCTATGGTCTGCCGATGCCATAGCAGAACTAAAATTCTTTATGGCCCTCTCGCGCTTCCAGCATAACAATTATGAGGCGGAAAAATCTGAGACTGAAATAGATGGCTTAAAAGCCATGGTACGAAACCCGCTGGGCCTGGAAGTATTTTACCACGACCCAAAAGTATCTGCCAACCTAACGGCCAATGCTTTGAAACCGGTAAAGCTTCAGCATATCCCTCTGGATATTGAACTTTCGGTTAGCCTGAAAGATGGTTTTTATACCATCAGCGGAGCATTGTATCTGCATGGCAAAGCGTACCAGCTGGACCTCCTAAATATTAAATACACATATTTCCTGTTTTATAGTGAAGTACTATACCTGATAGATAATGCAGATTTTTTGCGTGTAATTGAGTTTTTCCGTCAGCATAATAACCACCTCGTGATCCATGAAGGTAAATTTGCTGCCTTTCAGCAGGATGTGTTGGCAAAGCTGGAGAAACGCGTGCGCATTAACTATACCTACCTGAAACCTGCCACAGAAGAACAGCTGAAACAACAGCAGTTCTCGGAAATCCTGGAGCGTGTAATTTACCTGAGTGAATCTGAAGATTTTGTGCTGATCAGTCCGATGATGAAGTACGGCCATGTCGAAGTACCGGTGCTATCGAGAAAGCAGATACAGGCGACTGACCAGCTAGGCCAGCTATTTACCGTAAAGCGGCAGGAACAGGAAGAACTGCAGTTTATCTCTGTGCTGAGCAGACAGCACCCGCATTTTGCGGAACAGTGCGACAGGCAGGCTTTTTATCTGCATAAAAAACGTTTTCTGGATGAAGGATGGTTTCTGAGTGCCTTTGAAATCTGGCAGGAAGAAAACATTACTGTACTGGGTTTCAACGATCTTAAGGGTAACAAGCTAAACCCCAACAAAGCGAAGATTTCCATAGCCGTGATTAGTGGACTGGACTGGTTTGACAGTTCCATAGATCTAAAATTTGGAAAGCAAAAAGTATCGCTCAAGGTATTGCACCGCAGCATCAGGAACAAGGATAAGTTTGTGAAACTGGGCGACGGAACGCTGGGTCTGCTGCCTCAGGAATGGATAGAACGGCTCACCAAATATTTTGAGGCAGGTGAAATAACTGATGATGAGCATATCCGCACCCCAAAGGTAAACTTCTCTGCTATTATTGATCTGTATGAGGATGAAATGCTGGCCGAACCGGTTAAACTGGAACTGGCGAACTATAAAAGGAAGATTGCGGGCTTTGGCAATATTGAACAGGTACAGGTACCGGCTGCCTTGAACGGTGTATTGCGTGATTACCAGAAGGAAGGCCTGAACTGGCTCAACTTTCTGGATGAGTTTGGCTTTGGGGGCTGTTTGGCTGATGATATGGGCCTGGGCAAAACGGTACAGATCATTGCTTTTATTTTGAGTCAGCGTGAAAAGGTATTGCAAAATACCAACCTGATTGTAGTGCCTACTACCCTGATCTTTAACTGGCAGGCAGAACTGGCCAGGTTTGCGCCAGATTTAAAAGTGTTTACCATTTATGGTGCCGACCGGATAAAGGATACTTCGCTTTTTAATGATTATGAAGTAATACTTACCTCTTATGGTACAATGCTGCATGATATTAACTGGCTGAAGACTTATCATTTTAATTATATATTTCTGGATGAGTCGCAGACCATTAAGAACCCCGGTTCACTGCGTTATCATGCCGCCCGACTGTTAAAATCGCGGAACAAGATTGCCATGACAGGTACGCCGGTAGAAAACAATACTTTCGACCTGTATGGACAGCTTTCATTTGCCTGCCCGGGCTTGCTGGGTTCAAAACAAAGCTTCAGGGAGCATTACTCAAGTCCTATTGATAAGTTTAAGGATAACCAGAGTGCAATTGCCCTGCGTAAAAAAGTGAGCCCTTTTATTTTACGGCGCACCAAGAAACAGGTAGCTTCAGAGCTGCCTGAGAAAACGGAAATGGTCTTGTATTGCGAAATGGGCGAATCGCAAAGGCATGCTTATGATGCCTGCAAACACGAATATCTGAAATTTTTAAGGGGTGAGAAAGAGGAAGACCTGCCGAAACACACACTGCATATACTAAAAGGACTAACACAGCTAAGGCAAATCTGCAATTCCCCTTCCCTGCTGAATGATGAGCTGCTGCACGGCGCCAGTTCTGCGAAGATAAATACCCTGATGGAAGAAATCGAAAGCCATGGTCCGCAGCACAAAATACTGGTGTTTTCTCAGTTTGTATCAATGCTGGACCTTATCAAAAAGGAACTGCTGGACCGAGGAATTGCTTTTGAATACCTGACTGGGCAAACTAAAAAAAGGGAACAGCGGGTGGCTAACTTTCAGAATAACCCAGATATAAAAGTATTCCTTATCAGCCTGAAAGCTGGTGGTACGGGATTGAACCTCACCGAAGCAGATTATGTTTACCTGGTTGACCCATGGTGGAACCCGGCCGTAGAAAACCAGGCCATTGACCGTGCCTACCGTATAGGGCAGAAAAGGAATGTAGTTGCTGTAAGGCTGATCTGCCCAAATACGATTGAAGAAAAGATTATGAAATTGCAGGAGAACAAAAAGGAACTGGTGAGCGATCTTATCAAGACGGATACTTCGCTGATGAAATCGCTCACAAAAAATGAATTGATTGCGCTGTTCGGCTAATTGAGATCCTTTTAGGATCAAACGAAGAAGTTTGATTCATATAAATATCACCAACGTTGGCTTGTTCCTTCTGCTAATTAGTAGATTCGGTGTGCTGGTTTATTTAGGGGCAATTTCTAAAAAATTATACTGTACAGTGTTTTCACTGATAGTAAAAACCAGTTCATTTAAAATTCCATTCTGATCAGTATAAGTTTTACCAGCTGCATAGCTGGCGAGCTCTTTTTTATTCACCTGCTGAAAGTAGCTCTGGAAGTCTTTGTTCAGACCTTCATCGGTATCAGGAGCGCTGATTACGGTTTGCTCTGGCAAAGCATCTGACTTCTTATTTTCGAGCGCGAGCACCATTACATCAAAGTACCAGGAGTTGGTAAGCTTCAAGGCTTCGATAGCCAGTCCGTCTACAAAGCCTAAAAGGTTATGGCGGAAACTGGTTCCTTCATCCATAAAGAACCTCAGCCCGGTAGATTTAGTCCAATCGGCCCTTTCACCGGTATCATCATTACTGCTCACACCGTAGAAGGCCACCAGATATTCCAGAGAACCCGTAATTATCTCTTCCTCATGGTTGAGGTTTTCATCAAGGATTTGCTGTGGTACACTATGCATCAGCTTATCAAAGTATAGGGAACCATCAGTGAAACTCATACCTGATATGGTTACACCCGGCAGTCCGCCATTACCCCTGCGGGCAAGCGTACCGTTTTTATATAATTTGATATTAAGCGCTTCTTCTGTTCCTGATTTGATTGATATGAGTATCTGCTCAACCTCTGCCTTATCCATTGCTGTCTTTTTATATTAGTTTTTTTCTACGAACACCGGGGTTTCTGTGAGTGTGATTTTAAGCTTGCCATTGGTAGTGGCTACTGTTTTTACCTTCATCTCATCTGCACCCGGAACAAGGATATATACCTTTGCCGAAGCTGCTGTACCCAGGTTAAGCACGTATGGTGCTGTTCTTCCCTTCTCGTCTGGTACAAACATAACATATATTTTTCTACCGGATAAGCTATAAACATCCACGCGGGGGTCATTATTTAAGCTGGATTGGAAGTGGAACTCTCCTAAAAGTTTTTTGGTCTGGTAAAAATAATCTGCTACCGGACGCCGCTGAACACCATCTGCAAATCCACCTGAAGAATACTGGACAGTACTGTTAGGGTCTACATCATCGAGCATATAAAACACGGAGCGTTTAAGGCCATGACGGTTATACAGGAAGGCTGAACGCAACATCCAGTCTGCCTGGGTAATTTTAGCGGGTTTTTTACCGATGGCAATGGCTCTTTGCGGACTGCCGGGGTTGAGGTCATATCCGGATTCTGTAATCCAGACTTCCATTCCCTTAGCATACTTCTTAGACATTGCCACGAATTTATCCGCAACAGAAGCGGCGACACACAGCTCTGGCGCCTTACCCACAGTATAGCCCTTGCCTTCTACATAATCATTATTATATAAATGATAATTGATCACATCAAAACATAAGTTTACCGAACCATCAGCTTTATAACCGCGGTTCTTTTTGCACCATTCAATCATCTTGATTACGTACTGTGGGTCTGGATCTGAAAGGCCACCCATTACTACGATCATAGTAGGGTCTGCCGTTTTTACACCAACGTTTTTGCCCATGGTACCTTTGTGGCCATCGTAATAGGCAGACATATTTGCTGCATACTCTTCGGCACTCTGGTGACCCTGTGGACCGCGCCAATCTTTATCGCGCTCGTTATCATTCTCCATATAGGTAATATAACCAAGACCTATCTTGACGGTATTCATCTGATCGTTGGGCCAACGGGGAACAGTATTAACGGTAACCAAGGCTGGATCTATATTTTTATTCCGGCCGTAACGTGCTGCAAACTGGAAGCCTGCCCTGGCCTGCTGGATATAGGATTGGGGGGCAGACTTATTTTTACCGTATGGAAGGGGTGCATTATCGCCCCCGCGCTTACCTTCGGGATAGGTATTATAGATCCAGGGTGGTGTATTCTTCATGCAGGAAAGCACTTCTATGCCCTCAAGCTTGCAGCGCTCATAAATTGCATCATAGTTCCATCCTCCGGAATTAACGGGGTTATAGGTATACTTTCCTTCAAAGGGTTCCATCTTTTCCCAGTCTAGATAATGCCGGAATATACCAAATGAGCGCATTACTTCAACTTTAACATCGGCCACGCCGCCATTATCGCCATTGGTGAAATCCCACTCGAAAGCATTGATACCGAGGAACTTTTTAAAGGGAATATTGTTTGGTTTGGCCGTGGCCACTGGCGGCGTTTCTACCACTTTCTGCCCTTTTGAACAGGCAGCGGTGAATAAGAAAGCCCCTATCAGAGGGATATAGATTAATTTCATATTGAGAGACGTTTACCCTAATTTAACAAAAAAAGCTGAATCATCATTTATCATATCAAGGAAATTCCCTGCTAATATTTAGTACATTATATCAAGAACCTCTTCACTCGTTTTTAGTTCAGCACCACAGAGATCTTTCAGATTAATATTTGGCGATAGCAGTTAATGTATGTGAATAGCAGGCATTGAAATAACCTAATGCGCCGCCGGAGATATTGCTCAGCGGGTTTGATGGTGTACTTGCATCCTGATCAATGGTGGTACTCAGGGTACGGAAATAATCATACACCCCTTTATCTACTGACTGCAGTTCGGCCGTCATTCTGTCGCCCTGCTTAATCAGTGGGTTGCCATCTTCTTCGTCAGTACTGTAAAATAACTGGCTCTCGTAGGTAAAGCCATCGGCAGCCTGATCGCTCCGTACATAAGACCCTTTAATCAGCACCCCGTTTACCCACTGGCGGATGCGGTAATAATTACCTGTTCCAACAGGATCCTTAAACTGGGGAACCATAAAAATATCATCATTATCAAGGCTGAAACGTTTGGCATATACCCGGTCAATACGTACTGCTTTAGCGGGTATACGGGAAGTTGCGGTATAGGTTTTATTATCAACTACCACAGTAAGTTTGTAAGAACGTCCTAAAACCCCTTGCAGCACAGCGCTCTGGTAAGAACCTCCACCCCTGTTTGCCAACGTTTCAGTAACATTGGTAGTAAGATCTGTAATAGTAACTACGGCATCGGCCCTGCCGGCGAAGGTATTGTTCTCGGCAAAGTTTTTGCTTTGTGTAACCGTAACGGTATAGGGCCCTCTGATGGTGTTAATCTCTCCCTCAATGACTATTACAGGGGTAGAATCATTAAGTTTTACATCAATAACTTTTTCGCAGGCACTGAAAAGCAAGGTAATGCAGAAGGAAAATATGAGGAGGAATGGCTTCTTCATGTTTTAGAATTTAAAGTTATAGGATACTGATGGCACAAAGCGGAATAGGGAGGTTTGCACGGCCTGCGTACGGCTACGGTCGTCAGGATTATCCTGGAAGGTAATAGCATAGGCATTTTCGCGGCCGTAGGCATTATACAGTCCCAAAGCCAGTTCAGAAGAAAAGTTTTTGCGTTCTTTCAGTTTCCAGGTTGCGCTGAGGTCCAGGCGATGATATGCGGGCATGCGGTAGGCATTTCTTTGGGTATACAGAAATACAACCTGGTTATCTACATAGTATTTTCCGCTGGGGAAGGTAACTGCGTTACCGGTATAATACACAAAAGTAGCGGAGACTGACCATTTTTTGGTAAGATCGTACATACCGACAACTGAGATATCATGTGTACGGTCTTGTCTGGCAGCATACCATTCGCTGTTATTGATCCCGTCTATCTGATTTTCAGACCTGGACAGGGTATAGCCGATCCAGCCGGTAAAACGCCCGGTTTTCTTGCGGAGCAGGAGTTCCAGTCCGTAAGCCCTGCCCTTACCAAACAGCAATTGCGGCTCAATGGCATCGTTGCTCCTCACATTGGCACCGTCGCGGTAATCTACCTGGTTTTGCATGTCTTTATAATAAGTCTCCACGCTGAACTCATAATTATTGTCTGACAGGTTTTTAAAATAACCGAGTGATACCTGATCTGCTTTTTCTGGTTTGATGATATTATTGGTAGCCACCCATTTATCTGTTGGACTGCTTACCGCAGAACTGGACAACTGGTGAAGGGGCTGTGTATTTCTGGCATATGCTGCTTTTAATGAAGAGGTACTGTTTAGCTGGATGGAAGCAGACAGCCTTGGCTCCAGGTTAAGATATGTTTTTACAATGTGGTTTTTTGCATAACTCATAGTATCGATGATAGCACCGGCATCATTGAGGGTATAAAAGTTATTATCGCCGCCAAGTACGGAGAAGGCACTGGCGCGAAGGCCATATTCTATTTTGACCGCATCTGATACCTTCCATTCATTAGAAATGTATGCGGCGTTTTCCAGACTGTGTGTGTATGGCTGATCTGCCAGAGTAAGGTCTCCGCTGTATTCTCCAGGCTTTATAGTATGATATATAGCATTATAGCCTATTTTCCAGGTATTGTTGGCATTGGCATAATAGCTGAATTCTTCTTTAAAGTTCCAGTCTTTAATCTGCGATTTGATCTCGCCTTTAAAGGTGGCGGTAGAGTTGAGGTTAATATTGTACCGGTAGTCGCTATAGATCAATGAAGTATTTGAAAACAGCTTTGGGTTAAACTGGTGGTTCCAGCGCAGGGTGGCCGTTTTATTTCCCCAGTCTATACCGAAGAGGTCGCTCAGCCCCAGCTTATCTTGTCCAAGGTAACCTGACAAATAAACTTTATCGCGCTCGCCGAACTGGTAGTTAGCCTTTAAGTTCAGGTCGTAAAAGTAAAGCGCACTTCTGTTGATTACGGTATCGCTGCTGGCTTTAAGAAACACATCTGCATAAGTTCGCCGTGCAGAGATCAGGAATGAACCTTTGTTTTTTACAATCGGTCCTTCTACGGTTAAACGGGAAGCGATGATACCTATACCCCCGTTAACGCTGAGGCGCTGGTTATTGCCGTCGTTCATTTTTACATCCATTACGGAAGACAAACGTGAACCGTACTGCGCAGGCGTATTGCCTTTGTATAAGGTTACATCTTTAATGGCATCTGAGTTGAAGGTACTGAAGAAGCCCAGTAGATGGGATGGGTTATAGATAATAGCCTCATCAAGGAGGATCAGATTCTGATCTGCCGCGCCCCCTCTTACAAAGAAACCGCTGTTGCCTTCGCCGGCAGATTTTACACCAGGCAGCAGCTGCACCACCTTGATGAGGTCACGCTCACCAAAGATTACCGGAACATTTGAAATCTCCCGCATGCTTAGCTTCTCTACCCCCATTTTTGCCGAGCGTACATGGTCATTGTTGCGGTTACCGTTACCGGATATAACAACTTCATTTAAGCTATTATCTTGTGGTGCCAGGGGCACTTTGAGCTGGATGTTTTTCTCTAATTTGAGCGGACGGCTATCGAGGTTATAACCTACATAGCCAATAACAAGTTTGTAATCTCCAGCCGGCGCGGTAAGGGAGAAAAAGCCGTACTCATTGGAAGCGGCGCTGAGGCTGGTGCTGCCATCCAGCCGGACGGTAACACCTATAAGCTGCTCACCAGTGGCTTTGTCGGTAACATATCCGCTGACGGTGTACTTGGTCTGGGCGGAACTGAACAAGGTAGTTAGTAGTACAATCAGGGGCAACAGGCACAGTGATTTAATCATGTTTAAACTAAGGTAGATGACGGGATGTATGAGCTAAAACTAATCAAATCAAAATAAGAAAATGCCTTAATAACTATTTAGATAGACATATTTCGCATAATTACCCGCAAGTGTAACAATTACACTTTTGTTACACTATACTGAATTGCATTACAACCACATCACCGAGAATTACTTCATCGCCATGAGTTAGGGGATAGCCAATATGAGTAGAATTTAATTTTTGTACAGATTCATCGGCCGCCGACCTAATTTTGGTTTTATTTGCGGGTGGCACGCCGCCCTCATCAGCATATAATTTAAAAGTTTCTGTTTCCTGATCCCATTCTATATGGGCATGCTGGCGGGAGATAAATTTATTTTCTTCGGCCAGTTCTGCCGGAAAAGCAATGGTATTGGTGCGAAAGGTACCGTCGCTGGCCTGCACTTTGCTTTCGCGCCCTATATTATAACGGCCTGGTGCGGCCCGCAGTTCATATTCCTGCTGCTCGGCAGTTCCCCAGCTTAGGCTGATCCTGGCCTTCCCGCTACTGGGCCGGTTAATGGAGGCTGCCCTGCCCCTTCCAAATACCAGCACAATGTTGAGTTCTTCATTGCTGATGCCGTTATGCGGCAATTCATCGACAAAAAGGAGGTCGAGTTTCCAGTTACCAGGTAATTCAAGGGCAAAGTTATCGGCAAGGCGCTGTATTTCATTTTTAAATTTACCAGGTTCGTTGTTGTATACCGCGGTTTCATAGATGAAACGGTGTGAGGCGGGCGACAAGTATAATTGCATATGAGACACATTAGAACCTTCACCTCCATCAAGGCGCTGCAGTTCTTCTTTGATAAAGCTGAGGATCTGCTCGCGTACCATCTTTACATTTACCTCTTCAGGTTCCTGCTTTTTATTAAAAAAATTGAACATCATTTTTATGTTTAAGCTAATTAATCAATATTATCATTTGCGGCCTGAGTTATTTTTCAATCAGCACGATTAGATTTTTAAAGTATCATTTGATAGTGATTTTCATTTGATCGTTATCAATTGATACTCCGCATATATCCTTTCGCCACCAGTACCGGTATTACCCGCTCAGCTGCCAGCCGTACAGCATCTGACGAGCCTTTCGTGGCTTCAATCCTGATACAAACCACTGTGTTCCCATTATTATGTGGATCTGGCGCGAAAAACACAAACCAGCCATCATTTACTTTTTTCTTCTTCACTATCCTTTCGGGCGTACCGGTTTTACCTGCTACCGAAAGACCGAACTGCGCAGCTTTACCGGCACTTTGTTCAATCATGAACTGCCTCAGCTGTGCCGCATAGGCAGGATCTTTAGCCAGACCTACACCCTCTTTAGTTCTCTGCAGGGAATCGCTCAGTTTTAACACATACCGGTTGGGTACCATTACTCCCTTATTGGCAATACCAGAAGCTAGTCTGGCTACAGCGGCCGGTGTGGCAATTAACTCTCCCTGCCCCCAGGCCATACCTGATACACCTGTAGCCCTGTTTTTATAAATATTGCCTGCATCGTATTTACTGCTGAATTCTGTTTTTTTCCATAGGTCCATCCAGCGCTGTACGGCATCTTCGCTTAAGATTTTCCTCCCGTAATAATAACCTCCTGCCCCATGTAGGAACATCCCGGTTTTGAGATATAAATCTGCCATCTGCATTTGCAGCTGCTGCTCGTTGGCGAGCTTGATAAAGTATACGTTGTTAGACTTTACGATAGCCCTTTCCATATTTATTTTCCCGGTTTCATCAGGCTCGGGACCACTGGTTCTGATACGCTCATTAGCCCGCACCAGGTAAGTCTGTTGCGCGGCATTGATACCCAGTTTATTAAACGCTGCCAATGCCGTAAGCAGTTTAGCAGTAGATCCAGGCTGGGTAGCAACGGTAAATCCGAGATCGGCAGTGGTGCTCCAGCTGGCCAGTTTATTCTGATCACCGGTACTCATGGTTAGCTGTTCCCAGTTTTTAACTGGCGGCAGCGGATACATTGCAGAAGCCAGCACATCGCCTGTGGCAGAAGACATGACTACTACAGATACGCGGTTATCGGCCAGTGAGGCATCTGCTGACAGACTTTGCTGCAGCCTGGTCTGCAAGGCAGCGTCTACGCTGAGCCTTACATCGCGATTGCGTTTTTTAAAAGCATTGATCTGATTGCTGTCCAGACCAGAAACAAGAATATCAGTAAGCGCTGAATAATCTCTCTTAACAACCGTCATCTCTTTTGGTGCGCGGGGCAAAAACTTATCTTCTCTATATTTTGAAGCTATCAAAGTATAATTTGTGGTGGCCATTGTAAATCCTCTCAGCTCTGCGGCATGTTCATATTCGGCAAAATATCCATTGATACCACCGTTAAATACTCCGGTATTGGCATCGCCTGTCCAGAAAAACAGCTGCTCTTCGAAAGGGTAATATCTTTTTGAACGCTGGTGTACTGCAGCATCAAGATCATAATTGGCTACCCCGGCAGAGATCAGTTTCTGCTGCTGCTTTCTGATCAGCGCGGGACTGCTGCTGGCAAGGATCAGTCCGTTTCTGTCGTACACGTTTCCTGCTTCGAGTCGCCTCATCAGGATACTGATCCGCGGGTTATAGCTGAACATCCGGCTTCCGCCTTTATCTGCTACGAGCGCTGGTTTAGTAACCCAGGCTGTACTGCTCAGGCTATATCTGGATACGTTAACGAGCAGCAATACAATAGCTGCACAGGCTGCCAATAATGCAGGAACCAGGTTTTTATCTTGCTGCTGACGGATATACTGCATTTGCAGGGCTGTACCTTCCAGTCGCGAAGCAGAGAGTAATACCCCGGCAGCCACAAAATTGATGACCAGCGAGGAGCCGCCGTAGCTTTCAAAAGGCAGAGATACACCTGATAAGGGCAATGCCCCGATAGAGCCACCTGCAATAAGGATAAACTGGATAAAGGTACAGATACCGATACCGGCACAGAGATAAAACAGGAAAGGTGTGCCGGTTTGCCGGCCAATAATGACTGATCTGTGCAGATAAACCAAAAACAGTACAAATACACAGGCCATACCGGCCCACCCAAATTCTTCGGCCATAGCCGGAAGGATCATATCTGTATGGGCTTCAGGTATGGTTTTAGCAAAGCCCTGCCCTGTTCCCTGTCCGCTGATGCCACCGGTTGAAATGGCCCAGAGACCATTTGCTACCTGATCGCCTCCATAAACTTCATTATTCCAGGCATCCTGCCAGATAGCTTTACGGTCTGAAAGACGTTCAACCGGACCGGGGATAATTTTATTGAGGTAAGGGATTTTATCTATCGTAAGGAAGGCCGTAATCACAATCAATGCCATCACTGCAGATTCACTAAGCGACTTTTTGCTTAGCAGATGATAAAGTCCTAACACAGCAAACGTAATCAGTGCATCGAGCCATACATTTTTCAGCAGCCATGATATCAGCACATACAAGACAACAAAAGCGGTCATTATCATAAAATCTCCCCTGGAGAAAGAGAACAGCGTTATAAAGGTGAAGCAGATGACGATAGCCGGGCCTAGATCACCCAGCATAAGGAACAAAAATAAGGTGATGAGGATTGCCGCCAGTGCGAAGGAGAAGAAGGACCAGCGCTTTTTCCAGTTGGAGTAGGAAGAGATGAACTGCTCATTCATAGCAAAGAAACCTGCCAGGAACAGTATGACCATGTACTTCACCACTTCACTGGGCTGCAGGCCAAACAAGTTGACCTTTACACCGCTGCCTTTTGGTCCCCCGCCAAATACCAGGGTCGAAAAAAGCAATACCATTGCCAGTGCAATCCATGGCCAGCCATTAGCGGCCGACCGGTCCTGAAAGATATAAAAACGGTATACTTTTGCATCAGCGTTGAAGCGACGCAGGTTGGCGAACAGCACCAGCACCAGACCAGCTGCACCCATGAGCAGGAGCCAGAATGAGTCTACCGCAAGGAACCTGTCGCGCAGTGGGTCTTGTATACTTAGTAAAGTTAAAAAGGAGATTCCGCTAAGCATAAACAGCAGGGGCAGCAATAACTGATCTGTTTGGGGGAAGCGTATTGAAAGCAGAACATGTAGTATCAGGAAGACGAGAATTAGTCCGGCAGTAACCATCATAAAGCCTTTATTAAACTCTGCGGGTGTGCGTACAATCAGTGCACCTTCAGACTTTAAATGGTTAAAATCTTTAGTTGAAAGGAGTCGAATAATGTGTACCTGTTCATTAAAATTCAGGGCTTTAGAAGAACTTAATTCCACTACTCCTTTAACTGATCCAAATTCTGCACCGGGCTTCATCGGAATCACTTCATAAGCCTTACCTTCGGGCAATCCGCTGAACTCATATTCTCCATCGGCATCGGTACGAACATAGGCAGTAAAAGATTTTGCATCGATACTATCGGCCGGTAAAACGGTGGATAGCTTTACCAGTACACCCGCAGAAGCATTTCCCTTTTTCTCTACCGATCCGCTGATTTTTCCATCGCCCATGGCGAGGTTCAGTGTAGAAGGCAATGCAGGTGGGTTGTTCCTCTCCTGTTGCAGGCGCTTTTCATCTGCACCGGTAAAGCCTAAAAGAGTGCGACTAACTGCTACCCTTTTTTTGAAAGAAGCACCGCCTTTGAGTTCTGCCTCATCGGCTATAATATTGAACTTTCTTTTATTCAGATCGCCAATATTACTGAATTTGTTTTGCTGCTGTGCCGAGATAGTGGCCCCGATCAGTTCCACATCGAGGGGATCATCAAGGTAATATCCACGGCGCAGCACTTTCATCACTGCCTTTCCAGGACCGGGCGTATTCAGGTTAACTACGGTGCCATCAGCCAAACGCCCCTCCACATCTTTCATGCGGTCTTGCAGTACAGTGAAAAGTCTTACAAATAAAATAATAAGCAAGACTGTGATCAGTCCCAGGTATAACCTCTCCTGCTTTCTTCCTTCCGGTTTAAGCTGCGCTTTATCCATAGTTATTGTTTGGCCAGTGAATCTGCCTGATAGTTTCTTCTTCCATTGATAAATTGCCCTTCCGGGAATACAAAACGTTGCTGAATGGCATTTTTGGTATGGGTAAACCGTACGTTTTTCAGTTCCATCACGTTCTGATAAGAGATAATGGCTGTATCAAAACCATCAAACACTACATTGCTTAAGCGCACATATTTGCAATTGGGTGCCAGTACAATAGCGGGACCGTTGTAAGCGGTATCTCTTTGTAAAACAAGATCTCCCTTTACTGTGATCAGCAGGCTGTCGCGGTCTATGGTAATGGGCTTATTGATCCGTACCAGACCTTTAAATGCCTTTGCCGAAAGTTTCAATGTATCGCCTTTAAAATTAATCACACTATCCTGGATAACCTGTTCCTGAGGGTTCATTGGTATAATGGCAACTGGCAGCGGCAATGGTGGTTCTTTAGTAAGGTATTTATAAGACAGCCAAATGGATAATATGGCAAGAATGCCGCAGAGCACTGATAGCACGGTTACGGCCGTTTTACTGCTTTTGACTTTGCCAGCATTGCTTTCGCTGCTGGTTGGGATTGGTTCTTTCATTCCATATCCAGCTGCTTTAATATTATCGCGGTAAATGTTTTCTGCTGCCAGGATATCCAGATCGGTGGCTGTGCCGTAATCTGGGTCTATCGTATCTGATGATACTGCTTCTGCCGGCTGTGTAGCTTCATGCTGTACCGGTTCCTTATCGTGTTTCACCAGTACTACCGTGATATTATCTTTTCCACCGGCATCATTTGCTTTGGAAATTAGTTCTGATGCTTTATGGACAAGGCTGTTATTTTCTTTCAGCACCGCTGAGATTTCATCTTTGAGCACAAGATCTGTCAGGCCGTCACTACAAAGAAGCAGCTGGTCGCCAGGCAGAAAGGGCGATGATCCTGTTTCAAAATAGCTCTCAGACAGCTCTTCGCTGCTGCTGAGCCCCAGTGCCTGGTTAATTTCATTCCTTTTAGGGTGCAGCATTGCGGCATCTTCTGTGATACGGCCGGAATCCTCAAGGAAACCCACGAAACTTTGGTCGTGGGATATTTTAACCAGCGAATTATCTCTGAAGAGGTATAGCCGGGTATCTCCTACATGTACATAATGAAAAAGGTTGTTCCTGCGGTCTATCACGGCAAGGGTTGCCACACAAGCCATATCGCTGAGCTTCTGATCCATCAGTTTCCTGCTGGCAATCTCTTCGTTGGCTAGTGTAAAGGTGATTTTCATCTGTGTAATCACATCCCTGCCGATCTCGTTCATCTCTGCGAGAATTACATCTTTGGCAAGTGCCGCTGCAACTTCGCCACCCTCATATCCGCCTACCCCGTCAATTACGCCGGCAAGGAGATACTGCCCGTCCATTAATTCCTGCGTCAGAAAAACATCCTCGTTGTTAGTTCTCAGCTTACCGGTATCGGTCATTCCAAACAGATGCTCAGCCATTGTTGTTACGCTTTTTAATGTCTATAAAATGTCCTGCAAGCAGTACTATTGCCATAGCCAGCAGGCCTATTGATAATATGTTCATCAGCTTAAGGTTTAAAAATATTGATTCCGATAATACCGTTCAGCAGTATTTTTGAATTGAAGGGAAGCTCTACCCAAGTCGGCTTATCTGGCTCACTTCTAAAAACTTCCTTTTCATTAACAATGGTTTTCTCACCATGAGAGGCCAGATAAAACTTAGTTTCAGCAGGAATGTATTTGATACTGAGGTGTGGTGTGTTTACCCAGTCGGACGCAATTACAAAGACTCCTTTTTCATCGCGCTGCTCATCTTTACCTGATACGGTAACCAGCTCAGTGTTCATCAGGTATTCTACCTTTTTACCCCTGAAGTTATGGTCTGGCATAATAGTTTCGAGCCTGGCGAAAGCCTTTTGTACCGGGGTGGTAGACGGAGTACCAGGATCTGTAAAATCTGCGGAGTAAGGCAATTCATAATAACCTTCGCTATAATAAGTAAAGCCACTCAGGATATCTTGGTTCAGGTCTAAGGTCTGCGCAATCCCGGTTTGCCGGGGGATGAATGTAACCCTGAGGTTATCATCTTTGCGGGCAGTTCCCGGCATTAGCTTACCGATAAAACCTTTATCACCTCTTTCGTAGTCAGGATGTGAAACGAGGCGGAATACCCACTTGGAACTTGAAGGCTCAACAGTCTTGCCCATCTTACGGTACTCGTTGAGCATATCGTAAAAATGTTTGACTGACTCATGTACGATAATACCGAAAAGGCCCTGCTTATGCGCCAGGAATTCCTTATAGTCTTCCTCATTAAAGCAGATAATGTACTCATGATAAAACACCACGCGGTTAGCAAATGACAGCTGACCGATGGATTCCTTGAACTTATCTAATATGTATTTATAAACCTCATCTGGGGTAAGGCCTTTTGGGGTAAGATTGCTTTTGGTCTTTTCTGTCGGGAGAAACCAGTCTTGCAAACCGCTTTTCTTCCAGAAATTTAATTTTTCTGCCATATCAAATAAGAAAATGTATGATCAAATATTAAAAATGTATTGCTGTATCCAGATCCATTCGCGTAGTGTCAGTCTGCGGTACAGGCTTTAACTGTACTGGTTTCTCTTCAACTACGGGGGTATCTGCAGCGGTGTCCGTTTCTTTGTCCCAGCTGTAGCCATGTCGTTTTTCGGTTACTACCGTATCTGGCTTTACTGCGTTTTCCTGATAAACTTTTACGGGTTTTTCTACCGGTGTCAGCAACAGGTAGTATGCGAGCAGTGCCGCCATCAGAAAGATAGCAAGCAAAATGACGTAGAATACCGGTTTGGAAATTACCACTACCGAAGTATCTCCTTCTGCCTCTTCCTGGCCCTGATAATTCAAAAGTAAAGTCTGCAGCCGCTCGTTCTCCATCTGCAGCAATGAGGTATCGGCCAGGGCAGGCAATCCCGTTACTGCTTTTACCGGTTCGGCAATACTGCTTTCAACAATTGCATCCTGGAGAACCATACCATTCGCATAGCGGTTCTGTGGGTTCTTTTCCAGACATTTTCTAATGAGCTTGATTAACCAGGCAGGCACCTGCATCTCATGACCGCGCTTTGCTGCACTCCAGCTTTCAGGAAGGATCTTCTCCCTGAGTGACACCAAGTCTGGTATATCCAGTTCAAGATGTCCTACCAGTACTTCATTGCGTGATTTCTGTCCGTTATCAGTTAACGGGAAAGGTACCTGACCCGCCAGCAGCTCATACAATATCACCCCAAAGCTGTAGATATCTGTTTCAAAAAGCATCTGTCCTTCGCTCTGTTCGGGCGCCATAAACTCTATTGCCCCCGCATGGCGGATGCTGGTTCTGCGCTGCTCGTCAGACATGGCCGACAGACCAAAATCTAGCAGCACATAATTACCTGTATGCAGGTTATACTTAACGTTATTGCTTTTAATATCGCCATGCTTTACACCTACCTTATGGCAATGTGCAAGGGCGTTGGCCAGGTGATCGGCTACCCTAATGGTTTCTTTGATGGTGAAGATCTTTTCATGTGGCTCTTTAAGCAGGTCTTCCAGATCCGGCCCGTCTATAAATTCCATCTCAATGAAGGGAAAGGAACCACTTTCAGTAATCCCGCTGTTGAGGATTTTTACCACATTGGGGTTAGGCTCTTCGTTTACTTTTTTTAGTTTTTCTACCTCATTGAGGAAGCTCTTGAAGTTTTTGTCGTCTGCGCTTTCAGTGTGTACAGGGGTTGGCAATAACTTCACAGCAGAAATTATTGGCCCATACCGTCTGCCTTTATAAACTGAACCCTGTCCGCCGGTGCGCAGGGCACCCATGTTTTCCAGTCCTTCAGTGATCGTAAATACTTTACTCATTTCTTTAATTAACGCTGTGTTCTTGTAAATCTAACGATTTAGTTTAAATGTTAGCGAACACGGGCAGGTTGTTGCAATTACAGCGCCAGAATTTGCAGCTAGCGCTGTACCCTTTTCTTTTTTGATCTTTTTTGCTTGCCCAGGTACAGGATGAGGCCTGTTATAGGCAGACTGGCACTAACCAGACTGCAGCAAAAGGCAAGCAGTTTACCGCCAAAACCGGCAATCTGCCCGGTATGAATATCATAGTTCATATTATTTAACTGCATACCGGCACTTTTTGAAGTGTGGGGCAGAAAGTTTATGAGTTTACCTGTGTACTGGTCAAAGCTGTAATAATCGCTATAGCTGAAATGGAGTGCTTTGGGATAGGCAGTGCCTGATAAAACTGAGCCGGCTTTGGCTGGCAGAAACAGTAAGATGTACTCTGCCTGGGGTGATTTCTGACGAAGGACCTGATAAGAATGATCGGCCAGTCTGCCCGCATGCAGACTATCTTGCCTGGACGTGGCCACCGCCACAGCAGTTGAATCTGATTTAAAGATGTTTTTTTCCAGGGGATAATCTTTACCGAGGTTAGCTGTACGGTACAGACCGGAAGTCATCCATTTGAAACTGAAGGAAAGCCCGGTGATGGCCATCAGGATCAGAATAACTGCGGTGTAAAAGCCCAGCACATTATGCAGGTTATAGTTCACCCTCTTCCATTTAGCACCCCATTTAATGGTGAAACTTCTTTTGCGATCTACCTTTCTCCGGGGCCACCACAACACAATTCCGCTAATCATAATCAGTACAAAGATGATCACAGAAACACCGTTAACGATCTTTCCTATCGCCTTTGGCAGAAAAAGATAAAGATGTACTTCTTTGATATAGGCGAAAAATGTGCCTTTAAGAGGTTCGGCATGAAGTAGCTTTGCGCTATATGGATTAAAATATAGTGCTATTACTTTTTTATCATTTAACAGCCTTACCTGCAGGGAACGAAGTTTGCCGTAATAGATGAAAGATGTGACTTTTCCATGAGGATATTTAATTTGGGCAGCATGCTGGAAAACAGAGGGCATTAGTAAAGGCTGCGGTTGTGGTTTCACCGTTCGGTAATCATATAGCAGATCCTGGATATCATCCTGAAAGCAATACATACATCCGGTAATACTAACGATAAAAACGCTGAACCCGGTAATAAAGCCCAGCCAGCGGTGTACAAATAAAAATGCTTTTTTCGTATCGGTCACTATGTTGCTTTCGTGTTTAAAATATCTACTATCCCCTCATTATTAATGATCCACATTCCCATCCTTTCTTCAGTTACCCCCTCTTTAAGCTGATAGCTAAATACTGGTGTACCGCTGCTCAGATCTGTTTCCATATAGTGGAAATCCATTGCAGGGTGATCTTTAAGGTCATGTGCAACCTCAACAATATGCGTAGAGATCATAAAAACGGTACTTTTTATTTGTGCAAATCCCTTAATTACAGCTACCGAACCTTCGTATGCATCCTTTACATTGGTACCTCTGAACAATTCGTCAAAGATAACTACCATGGGCAGATTTTTATTAACGGCCAGTGCAACATCTTTTACGCGTTTAACTTCATTATAGAAATGGCTATACCCTAAACTAAGGTTATCAGGCAGGTTGATGGTAGTCATCAGGCCACTGAACAAGCTGAAGTTCATGCTCTGGGCGGGCACAGGAAAGCCCAGGTGCGCCAGATAGATGCAGATGGCAGCAGATTTCAGTAAAGTAGATTTGCCCGCCATATTAGAGCCCGTCAGAAAAAACACGTTTCGGTTTTCGCGGAAACGGATACTGTTGCCAGTGGGGTTCTCGAGCTGCAGGTGAAAAGCACCGCAAATATCAAGCTCGGATGCTTTCTCACTATGCAGTTGCGGATAACAGAGATTGTAGGTTTTAGCAGTATTGGCCACGGATATATAGGCGTCAAGCATGTTAACCAGGTCAAGGATATGCTCTGTCTCCTTTTTAGCTGATTTGCGAAAGATATCATTACAGCGTGCCAGGGTTACAAGTTTAAGCTTTGCTGGGCGCTGGTTTATTGCATCTTTTATATCGGGCAGCTGGAGGATTAATTGGACAGCATGCGCAATATTCCTGATGAGTGTGGGACTCTTATCCAGATCCAGATCTGCACAGGCGTCGTTAAGATGAATAAACAAGTCGAGCAATTCATGTACACCCCTTTGTTTGATATAGAAAGACTGGCTGCCGCGGAACAGCAGGAAATCTTTCCATACCGCATATTGATGATAGGGTTTCACCTTTTCGGTCTGGCCCATGAAATAGCTGATCAGCTCCAGAGACTGTCGGTTTACTGTTAGGTAGATGCTTGTGTTTTGTAGTCCTGCAATCAGGTTCTGCCGGTCCAGAAGTTCTTTTGCATCGGTAAGTGGCCAACTGAATATCTCTATCAGTTTTTTACGACCGCCCGGTGTGGAGCAATGATCGAAGATGGAGAATATGCTATTCCCTTTGGTGGCGCTTTCAAAGATCTCAAGGTCGCTGAATGTCTGACTGTCTATAATGAATGGCTCCATCAATTCTATTTAATGCTCAAGATCATTATTATTTATCCAATTAAAGTATAGTGACACATAATGTTGGTAATTTTTGTCATTCTCTAGAAAAGTTCTTAAATTAATGCAACCTAAACCAAAATTATAAACTGTAATCAAATAACAAATGATACTGTGCATCAACTTATTAAACGATGACAGCTACGAACCTGTCATTTTGTATTGCACCCGGACGTACCGGGTGCTATCATTCACGAATTTATTACCAGAACATGCCGAGGACCCAGATAACATTGATGATGACGAATATGTGAATTGATCATATAAGTGATATAATCAATTGATATGATCTGCCAGTTGTCATCTGACGATTTTATGCCTATGAAAAAGCAAAGTAAAACCCAAGACAATTACATTATCCTTCCGGTATCAACCACGCGGTTAAACGGAGAAGAAAGCAGTGCGGTAGCTAACTTCCTCAGTCAAGTGGAACCGGCAAAGCAGATCAGACTCAATGTGCGCAAAAGCCCTGAAGAACCGGCTACCGCAATTGATTTAAAAGTACTGGATTCCATACATCAACAGGGCGCAAAGCTCATCAGCATCAGTAAAGAAGAACTGGCAGATTTCCGCTTTTCCTATCCCGGTCTTCGGATCATCAAAGAAAAATTCTACCGTCCGGCGGTATGTGCAAACGTTCAGATAAGGCTGCAGATAAGGCAAATCAGGGCCAGGGTGATCACAACTTTTAAGATACTTGATCCTGAAGGAAATGGTATTCCTGATGTAACAGTAGTAATATTTACTGATTTTGCCATTGGCAGGGGCGCATCGGGTATTACTGATGGGCATGGAAATGTGAAGTTAAAGCTGGATAAATATACGGCAGAACGGATTTACATCTATCCGAACCACAGTTATTGGGGATATTATAAAAGAAGTGTTAAGCTTAGCAATACCATGAAAATTAAGCTGCGGCCTATAGCTGCCAGTTATACTGATTCGCTGAGGTATTTCTATGATACACCTCATTGGAAAAGCATAACTCAAAAAGTAAGGGTAGGCATAATCGATACTGGTGTTGGTCCGCATACCGATGTGAAGGTAACAGGCGGCAAAAACCTGGTAAGGGGTGAAGATGAAAAGGATTATGCAGATAATGGAGAAGGGCATGGCACGCACGTAGCAGGAATTATTGGCGCATCGGGCAAACTTAAAGGCATGGCGGCCGGGGTTGAGATTATGAGCTATCGGGTATTCCCTAAAGATGCTGGTGCTTCAAGTTTTGCCATTATGAAAGCTATTGACCAGGCAATCACGGATGGCTGTGATCTTATCAATATGAGCCTAGGCCAGGCTGAAGATGACGAAGGCATTGATAGTTATATAAAAGAAGCATACAATGCCGGAGTTCTATGCTTTGCCGCAAATGGCAATGACAGTCGCAGTCCGGTAAGTTTCCCGGCCGCTTACAGTTTATCAATTGCAGTATCTGCCATGGGCAGGAAAAGTACATTTCCAAGCAACAGTGTATCGGCATCTGCGGTGCAGGCGCCATATGGAACAGATAAGAAAGATTTTATTGCTGACTTTTCCAATATTGGTCCCGAAACCGATCTGTGCGCACCAGGTGTAGGTATTATATCTACCTACCCAAAGAACCGCTACGCTGTGATGGATGGCACAAGTATGGCCTGCCCCGCCGCTGCAGGTTTAGCTGCGCGACTGCTGGCCGGCAGTCCGCAAATCTTATCAATGCCCAGAAACCAGGCACGTGCCGACGAAATGACAAAATATCTGGCAGTTAATATCAAATCTTTGGGATTTGGTAGTACCTTTGAAGGTAAAGGAATGTTAAGGGCACCGGTATGAAATTCATTATCAGCTATAAAGGTAAAACTGCACCCGACCTGAATAAGGTGGCCGCCGTACTGGATCAGCTTCAGGTTGAGATGCTGGACAGTACCCTGATGCCGAGGACGGCGCTGGTAAAAATGGATGCAGCGGTGCTGCAGCAGCTAAAGCACGAACTTGATGAGGGTTGGGATATTGTACCTGAAAAAACATATCCCGTACCTGACACACACAAAACCCTCAGGAAATCTTAAATATTTCATGAAAAACCTGCATCTGTTGTACTCCTTCTATCTGAGTTATGCCCTACCCGCCATTCTGCTATCCATTTGTTGTGCAGTGGTGATAAATCTTGCCGGTATGAAACTGCTGCCCCTGGTTTGCTGGTTCAAGCTGATCACACTTGTTGTATTTTTTTATTTTATAAATCATTACAAGCAGAGGGAGCTTTATTACTATCATAATCTTGGCCTTTCTAAAAAACAGCTATGGGGTACCAGCCTCGTGTTTGATAGTTTATTATTTATACTAATGATAACTGCAGGCCTACAGCTGCCCTCTTTAAAGCAAGTTATATGATGATGGGGAATAAATCAGATGAACAGCTGGCAGATCATAATGCTTCTGGTGGTGAGAGTGAAATAGTATATGCTTGTAAAGAAGGCCGCCCAGTAAAGATGGCAGAACAAGTAGCTACAGTAGATCTGTTAGAGGCAGACAGCATTGTGCATAACTTTGGTTCGCATGCTGTGTTGACTGACATCTATATTAAATGTGAAACGGGGAAGGTTACCGGCCTGCTGGGCAGGAATGGTCATGGCAAATCAACTCTGCTGAAGGTACTTTATGGCACACTGCAACCCTCATTGAAATCTGTAAGGTTGAACGGTCAGCCTATCGGCCCTGCCTATCTGGTTCCAGGCCTGATTGGCTATTTGCCGCAGAATAATTTCTGCCCGAAAGATATAAGACTTAAACAGGTATTTGAAGATTTTGAGCTGGATTATGGCGCTTTTGAAAAGACTTTTCCGGCATTTGCCGCACAATATAATAGCAGGGTTAAAAACCTGAGTGGCGGACAACAGCGCCTGGCAGAAACCTATGTGCTGCTGGCGGGTAAAGCCAGGTTTGTACTGCTGGACGAGCCCTTTACACATTTGAACCCGCTGATGGTAGACCAGGTGAAGGAACTCATCAGGGAAACCAGGCGCAGTAAGGGGATTCTGATTACTGACCATCTCTATCAGCATGTGATATCCATGAGTGATAATTTATATGTTTTGTCTGCCGGAAAACTCACACCGGTGCACAGCCAGGAAGAGCTACAGGTACTGGGCTATACCAGGCGGTAAAAACATTCATCATTAGTTGTTGTTAAGCGGATAGATTATTATACTATGCGCAGAACTTCAACGACACACTTATCTTATATCGCTATCCTGATCGCTATGTTAATTTTTGGCTGTAAATCGGGAACAGTAAATTTATTTAAACCTTCTTCACCGCACGAGCAGTATATGCGTAAGCTGAGCACTGCGGGTTTAGACCGCACCGCCATAGGTTACAGCTGGATCAATAATGCCAGCAGTATTATGCAAAAAGCCTTATCCATCACTCTTCCCTTTAAGGAAACAGGCTACTTTGCGGCAGAAAAGATTCCGGTTACGGCTTACCGTTTCGCGGTAACCAAGGGGCAGAAGATCAACATCAGTCTGGATAAAAAACCTATAGAACAGTTTATGATTTATGTGGATGTTTGGGAAGAACGCCAGGGAAGCTCTCCTAAACTATTGGCTTCGGCAGATACGCTGGGCAATGTACTGCAGCTGGATGCGGAAGTTACGGGTACTTTTCTAATCAGGCTACAACCGGAACTGCTGCGCAGCGGACAATACACTTTAGATATTACAATAGGTCCGTCGTTAGGCTTCCCGGTTAAAAACGCAGGTACAATACAGAGCTTTTTTGGTGATGGAAGGGATTCCAACTCGCGGAAACATGAAGGCATAGATATTTTTGCACCGCGACTCACACCGGTTGTGGCCATCGCCCCTGGCATAGTTACGCGTGTTAACCAAAATAACCTTGGGGGGAATGTGGTCTGGATGCGTCCATCAAATAAAGACTTTACTTTATATTATGCTCACCTTGATCAGCAGATCGCTGTAGAAGGTCAGCAGGTTAAACCGGGTGATACCTTAGGGTTGGTAGGTAATACCGGAAACGCCCGCACCACAGCACCACATCTGCATTTTGGGATTTATGGGAGTTCGGGTGCAGTGGACCCCCTGCCCTACGTAAATCCGGTGCGTAAATCTCCTGCTTTAATTACAGCCCCACTAAATCTGCTGAACGCTACGGTTCGAAGTCTCAATGCTACAGGGTTACGAAGCACAGCTACTGATCAAAGTGGGGAGTTCACGAAATTTCCTGCCGGTACGATTTTGCAGGTAAATGCGGCTACAGGCAAATGGTATCAGGTTGAACTGCCAGATGGACAATCCGGATTTATTGCCAGCAGGAATGTGAGCAGCACAGCAAAACCGTTGCATGCAATAAAAATAAAATCGGATAGTGAGCCAGTATACGATCAGCCAGATTCACTTGCTGCTGTGAAAATGAACCTAAATATAGGTAGCTCGGTTAGTGTTTTAGGAAAATTTGCAGGTTACCAGCTGGTAATTGCCGAAGACAGGCAGACAGGCTGGATCAAAGACACTAATTGGTAACTGTTGATGCCTGTCGGCGATGGAAGAGCAGGTAAATGAGTCCTATCGCGATAATCTGGAGGATCATGGAGAGCAATGAACCTTCAAAGCCAAAAGCCCCGCCATTCCAGATGTTATCTTCATAACGAAGCTGATTGATAATAGAATATGTATGGCGACCGCTTACATTAAAACCAAATAGCGTACCCTGAAAAAAGTTCCAGCCAAAATGCAGGGCTACAGAAAACCAGAGGTTACGGGTGTAGATATAAGCCAAGCCTAATAATATGCCTGCCAGGAAAAGCTCCAGTGCAGCGAACCAGTCATAATTAGCATTGCCCAGGTGCATCAGACTAAATAGAACTGAACTCAGCAGCAAAGCTTTGTACCTGTTCATAGATCCCATCAAGTTATTTAACACGTAACCTCTGATTAACAGTTCTTCGGTGAAAGCTACCAAAACAAAGAAGATGAAACTGCTTAAAAATGGTTTAAAGCTGAAACTACTGTTCAGGTACCGGATCTCTCCGCTACGGATCAGGATTAAATAGCCACTTGCCATTATGGCAAATCCCATCACTAAGCCATATATGACATCACTTGCCGGTGGGCAATGCAGGCCAGCACTAATGAAACTTTTACGTTCTACAAATTTGAGGAAAACCCAAATCAGTAAGCTAGTGCCAGAAGCATTAAAAATCATTACAACCAGCTCCTGATTTCCATCAAGATCAGAACCAATATCAGAAATACCCAGACCCAAAAGCCAATACCCGCATAGCTGAAAAAAACCAACTACCAGAAAATACGGGACAATCAAACTGATTACGTTTTCCCAGCGCCCTGGTTGTTGGTCTGCTCTATTCATCAGTTCGAAGTTATCAAATTAAAGCTGCCAACGCTGATAAAATATGGATTGATTTTACTCAGAATATTGATGGAACAGGCCTATTTTAGGAGGCCAAATCAGAGGAAAATAAGACCACTTTCAGAATATTCAAAAAACTAACAAATTATTTTCATTTATTTTTCTGCGATTCCAATACAATAAATGCATTTAGCATAATTGGTTGCAGTAAGTGCAAGATTTCCGAAATTTTGTTTAATAATATTTTTATATAATTGTCATAATTATCTGTAAATCTTAAAGATTAGAAATAATTATGTCAACAAAACTAGCTTTATTCCGTTCCTATTCTGACACCGATCTGACCAGTTACATCAAGGCCGGAGAAAGAATAGCATTCGATGTAATTTATGACCGGTACTGGAAAAAACTCTACAACGATACCTATAAAAGGTTGAGGCGCCAGGAGCAGGTGGAAGAAATTGTTCAGGATGTTTTTACAGATCTATGGACGAGAAGGGCCAACAGGAATATTGAAAACCTGTACGGTTACCTGCTAACATCTGTGCGTTACCAAGTGTACATGTTGTACAGAAAAGGGAGAACAGCCCCTATTTTTGAGGAGCCGCAGGAGTTCATTGCATTGGATTCTCTCCAGGCAGATTCTTTGGTGAATGTTAAGGAGCTGCAGTCCTGTATCAAAATGTGGATGTCAATGCAGCCCGAGAAGCGTGGGGAAATCTTTCGCCTCAAATATGTAGAAGACATGACCACAAGGGAGATCTCGAACCTGCTTGGTATTTCTCAGAAAACGGTACAGAACCAGCTGCTTACTTCGTTTGGAAGCCTTCGTGAATACCTTACCAAACTGATGATGATACTTACGGTATTATAGTCAGCTGCGAGGCATGGATACACGGATGTAAGGGTTAGATCAATAAATCTTACCTTTGAAGCCTTATTGCGCTTATCCCTTACACTGTATTTTGCATGAAGCCTTATCTTAACCTGTTCAACTTTAACCAGAAAGTTGATTATAAAACTGAAATCCTGGCAGGCTTAACTGTAGCCATGACCATGATGCCGGAATCACTGTCCTTCGCTATCCTGGCAGGTTTTCCACCTCTTACAGGGTTGTATGCAGCTTTTATTATGGGATTGGTTACCTCGATATTTGGAGGCAGGCCTGGTTTGATTTCGGGAGGTGCGGGAGCAGTTGTTGTAGTACTCATTGCACTTATGAAAGCCGAAGGGCTGGAATATGTATTTGCTGCCGTTGCCCTGGCTGGTGTAATACAGATCTGCATAGGGCTGTTCAAACTGGGTAAGTTCATCAGGCTGGTGCCGCAGCCAGTTATGTATGGCTTTGTAAATGGCCTGGCTGTGATTATTTTTATGGCCCAGCTAGAGCAGTTTAAGACGGTAGTAAACGGAGAACTGACCTGGCTATCTGGCACACCGCTGCTCATTATGGGCGGACTGGTAGCGCTGACAGTAGCCATTGTATTGATATTTCCAAAGATTACCAAAGCGGTGCCACCCTCACTGGTAGCCATCATCGCAGTATTTCTGCTCGTACTTGTATTTCAAATCAATACAAAAACGGTGAGAGACATTGCCGCCGTGAGTGGTGGCTTCCCTCCTTTTCATATTCCTAAAGTACCTTTCAGCTGGTCTACCCTTCAGATTATTTTTCCCTATTCCTTGATTATGGCCTGTGTAGGCTTAACGGAAGGTCTGCTCACGTTAAACCTGGTTGATGAGATTACTGCTACGCCCGGCAACAGAAACCGGGAATGTATTGCCCAAGGCAGTGCCAATATTCTGAATGGTTTTTTCTATGGCATGGGCGGCTGCCCGATGATTGCACAGACTTTAGTAAACCTGTCTGCCGGAGCACGCGCCAGGCTCTCGGGAATTATCGCCTCGCTTACCATCCTGCTCATTATCCTCTTTGGTGCACCGGTTATTGAGCGGGTACCCATGGCCGCGCTTACGGGTGTAATGATTATGGTTGCTATCGGCACTTTCGAATGGATCAGTTTCAGGATCGTTAATAAAATGCCTAAGCATGATATATTTGTGGGTGTAACGGTAGCGGCAATTACCATTTATTTTCATAACCTGGCACTGGCGGTACTGATCGGGGTAATCATTTCTGCCCTTGTATTTGCATGGGAAAGTGCCAAACGCATACGCGCGAGGAAGTACACAGACGCTGAAGGCATTAAACACTACGAAATTTATGGTCCGCTCTTCTTTGGTTCGGTTACCGCTTTCAACGAAAAATTTGATATAGCTAATGATCCTGCAAAGGTGATCATACATTTTAAAGACAGCCGTGTAGCTGATATGTCGGGCATAGATGCATTACATAAACTTACAGCACGTTATGAGATGGCAGGAAAAACGCTGTCACTGCAGCATCTCAGTCATGATTCGGAAATGTTGCTGAAAAATGCCGGGGAGATTATTAAAGTAAATATTTTAGAAACTGAAAATAAGACGCAGGTGCAGCCGGGCAGGTAATATGAACACCTCTTTACGAAGTTGAAATTCTGGCTTCGTACAAGGATTTTTCCTATATTGTGGTATGCAAAAGAAATCACCTCCAAACTATTTCTTGTTATTTTTTATGCTGTATGCTGTGTATCAGGCTTACAGGGCATATCCTGAAATGAACTGGAGGTTTTACTTATCTGTTACATCAGCAATAATTTTTGTGACGATGTTTCTAGTACTATGGTTGAGAAAACCACGTCAAACATTGTAACCAGCAAAACATGAACTTTGTCCGCAGCAGTGTTTTAACAGCCGAACAGAAATTAGCCGCCTCGCTACTCTGGAACCAGGAATACCCACATCAGGTAATGATGGAGAACCTTACCGATTTTGATAATTATCTTGGTCAATTAACTGATACTGAACATTTCCTATATATGTCTGACGAGCTTTTAGGCTGGGCATTTAAATTTATGCGCGATGGGGAAAGGTGGTTTGCCATTATACTCGACAGCAGCATCCACCATCAGGGTATAGGAACCTTATTGATGGAACAGCTGAAAGCAAACGAAAGGGAATTAAATGGCTGGGTAATTGACCATGATCATTATAAAAAAACTGATGCCGAACCTTACCGCTCTCCATTACAGTTCTATCTTAAGAATGGATTTACAGTACTTGAAGGCATCAGGCTGAAAACCATTAAGCTGCAGGGTGTAAAAATTCGATGGAACCGCAGCAAAAACGTCTAAAGTTCTGTGATTACGACATTTATTCTACGACACTACACAATTATGTAGAATAATAACCAGTTTATGTAGAATACTCCAGTCCTGTTAATATTTAACTTGTTACAAGTGAAAAAGCAGGAATTTACCAGACATAGAGGAGAATTTTTAAAGGCTGCCGTTCAAAAGTCGGGATTTAAAATTACCGTTTTAACACAGGCCGCTGGCTATGACAGGTCTTCCTACTATAATCATATCAACGATCCTCTGCTCCCGCTCCGTATCTTATACAAGTACAGCAAGGCAATGAAGCTTGATTTCTCTAAGGACTTTCCTGAAATCAAAGATTTTGAAGAACGCGCCACTCATAACATTACCACCTTTGAGGAAATGGAAATTGACCGTAACTTTTGGAAAGAGAAGTATTTTGAACTGGTAGATAAGCTGGCGAACCACTCTAGGTAATGTTACTATTTCCGTAGCTTTGGCTTAATGGAACAGACTATTTTTGCTTCAAAAGTTTATACCGGCACCAGCGTACTGGAAAATCAATTGATAACCTCGTATAAAGGTCGGATTACTGGCATCACTCCCGGCGTAGTTGCTGATGCCGACGTACGGGTGCAGAACCTTTCTGCGGGATTTATTGATGCGCATATCAATGGCGGCGATAATTTTCATATTACTCAGGACGCCTCCATTCGGGGAGTAGAAGATATAGATCAGGGCAGTTCTGCTTTGGGAACCGCCTATACCCTGCCTTCGCTGATAACTTCACCTATAGAAAATATATTACAGGGGATTCAGGCAATTGCAGCTTACCGTGAGTTAAACCCGGATTCAGGCGTGCTGGGCATGCACCTGGAAGGGCCTTACCTTAATCCGCTAAAACGCGGCGCACATTTACTGAAGTATATTAAGAAGCCCGAAACCACTGAACTGCAAATGCTGATAAAGGCAGGAAAAGATCAGATCAGGCTGCTGACCATAGCGCCGGAGATGTTTAGCACAGATCAGATAAAACTATTGCTCGACTCTGGGATCATCATCTCTGCAGGACATAGCAATGCCACTTACGAGCAGGCGACAAGCGCATTTGAACAGGGCATCAGGCTGGTAACACATCTGTATAACGCTATGTCGCCATTTCAGCACCGGAGTCCGGGCCTGGTTGGTGCTGCTTTTGACCATCCGGAAGTATACGCCCCGATTATTCTGGACAATACACACTGCGACTTTTCTGCCGCTCGCGTAGCTTATAAAATTAAAAAGGATAAGCTGTTTCTGATATCTGATGCACTGTTTACAGGTAGAAAGGTGAAGAGTTTTAAATGGGAAAGTTTTGATGCGCAGCTGATCAATGATCAGTATGTAAACGCTGAAGGAAACCTTGCCGGTGCAACGATATCATTGGGCGAGGCGGTATATAATGCGGTTAACCATATTGGGATTCCGCTGGCCGAAGCAATTGAAATGGTAACTTTGAGGCCGGCGGCAGCAATAGGACTGAGCCACTCTCTGGGCCAGGTAGCAATTGGGTATCCTGCAAGGTTTACTTCTTTTGATGATGAGCTGCAACATTTCCAGGTAATTAGCCATATGGCGTAAAATGCGCATAAAAAAAGCGGCAGGGAACTTACCTGCCGCTAAATATGTGTATGAAAGGTGATTTAAGCCCCCTCTTCTTCTGATTTGTGTTGCTTTGGAAAGTTGAACAGCAAAGAGCTGAGTACCGGCAAAACAAAAATGGCCACGGTAAAGATGGACACGAACAAGTCGGTACGCTCTCCTTCAATAGCATGGGAAATAGGCGATTCAGGATAAAAATGAGTAATCAGTGAAGAGCTCAGTTTAATACCTAACACCCCAATTACAATAAAGGCGATAGTTTCAAGAAAAGTGAATTTCTCCATCAGTTTCACAAAAGCCTGTGCTACAAAACGCATGGCCAGGATACCGATAAATACACCGATATAGATTAGCCAGATATGATCAGTAAATGCCACAGCGGCAAAAACGTTATCAATGGAGAAGGCCAGGTCCATCACCTCTACCAGCGCTACAGTTGCCCAGAAGTTACCAACCAGTCCTACTGTAGATTTGTAAATCCAGCTTTCGGTTTTAACTATCTCCTCTTCATGCTCTTCTTTTTTCGCACTCTTCTTTCTGAAATAATCAAAGGCCAGGTACAGCAGGTAGAGACCACCTAAGGGTTTAAGCCACCAGATTTTTACCAGCCATGCTGCGAGGAACAAACAGATACCGCGGAAAACGTATGCACCAATGATACCGTATTTTAATGCTTTTTCACGCTGATCTTTCGGAAGGTCCATCACCATAGTGGCCAGCACTGCAGCGTTATCCACCGAAAGCAGACTTTCAATGACAATTAAATTTAAAATAATCAGGAGTCCGGCCTGGATATCATCCCCTAAAATAGTGTGCAAAAAGTCCATTTAAATACGTGTTTTTATGATAATGATTGGATTGGATATAATACTGATTCTTTCCCAAACATAGGTATTCCCTTTCAAAAATAAACAGGCGGAGGCTAATTCCCTGCAATTTTCTGCTGAAATGCTGGAAACCAGTGGGCGGCAGAGAATTATTTTGCAGATTGCCTGTAATAAAGCTGAGCAGAAGCCTACTAACAAACCAAATTATGTTAAATCAGGAGGAACAGTCATTTAATAATCTGGTTAAGGACCATCACGCCAGCATTTACCGGATCTGCAGGGCGTATCTGTATGATACTTCGCATGCAGATGATCTTTATCAGGAAATTTTATTTCAGTTATGGCGAAGTATAAAAAGCTTTAAGGGTAATTCGCGGGTAAGTACCTGGGTATACAGGGTAGCAGTAAATACCGCCATTACTTTTAATACACAAAACAAGAAGCACCAGTTTGACAGTTTGCCAGATGAAGTACAGCTGCCGTATGAGGATACGCTGGACGGAAAAAGGGAACAGGAAATGGAAATCAACAGGATGCGCTTTTGTATCAGTCTACTGGAAAAGCAAGACAGGCTGGTGATATCGCTGGTACTGGAAAATAAAAGCTATAAAGACATTGCGGAAATTACAGGTACTTCTACCGGCAATATCGGTGTGAAAATTAACAGGATTAAAACCCGTCTGCTCAGGTTGATGGAGCAGAACAGTAAAATTATTATGTAATGAATTTTGAAGATCTTCAAAGCAGCTGGCAGCATCAGCAAGTAGCAGAACCTGAAAAGATGGAAGTATTGAAAGATACTTTAGATCATAACTGGTCGGCATATCAACGCGGGTTATGGCGCAGCAATATCATATTAAGCGTATCATTTATACCGGCTTTCCTGGTTATGGGCTGGGTATATTATTCGTTTCATGCGGAGTACAGTTGGCCCTTTGCCATGAGCATAGCCGTAACTTATTTACTCATGTTTGTATATCTTGCTGTAGTATGGAGAAGTTATGCTTTTAAAAAATACCGGATGGATGTACCCGCGGTTGAATACATCAGCTATCAGCTAAAAAAAATCAGCTGGCAGCGGCTGGTACTTACCCGCTTCAGTATTGTGTATGCATTGCTCCTTCTGCTTGCAATCAATCTGTACATCTGGGAAGTTAGTACCGGAGGAAGCGTATTGTTCCGCGTCAGTGCATTTACAATCTCTGATCTTTATATCATTGGAATCAACATCTGGTATATTGTAAAAAAGCAACCTGTGCAATTAGAAACAATAGACACACTTAGAGAAGAGCTGTTAAAAATTAAGCGGGACCTGATGAACTAAGTTTGTGAGGTTATCGACCGGCCTGAGAATAGGCATATTCATGAAGACATTTTCTTACACCAGCAATGTCAATTAAACATCTGATAAAGAAAAAAGAAATAAATTATGATTTGTAAAAAGTTGTTTGTAGCTTTCCTTTCAGAAAGATAGGCGTAACAGAGCTGTGGGTCAGAGAATTAAATAACGCTAACGAACTGCTTTAAAAAAGCAGATTAATTACTTTTCATGATTAACCTAGACAAATTGCAAGCAAACTGGCAAGGCCAGTTGTTTACCCAACCGGAAAACTTTGAAGTATTAAAAGATACTTTGGAACAGAACTCCTACGCAGAACGGAAAAGGCTTTTTAGAAGAAATTTATGGGCCAGTGGGTTATACATGGCTGGCCTTATCAATTTTGGTATACTTTATTTTAATGAAGCAGATAAGTATGGCTGGCCTGTTGCACTTAGCCTTGCTCTGGGATGTGTATTATTGATAACCTACCTGGTGATGATGTGGCTTAATTATACCGCTTTTAAGGAGCAGCCACAACTTAACGCGAGGGCTTACGTAAGCTATCAGCTAAAATACCTCCATTGGCAACGCTTACAACTAAAAACACTTACACGTATATTTGCAATAGTAATTTGGATAGGCGCAATGCTTTATTTCCGTGAAGTTGTAAATGATAAAGGTCGGCTATGGCAGGGAATAGCTATGGGTGTTTCAAGTGTGTTTATCCTTAAAGCATTTTTGCTAGATCCCCTGAATGAAAACAAAACTAAGCTACGCATAATAGATACAATCAGTGCTGATCTGTTAGTACTGCGTCAGAAGCTGGCCGATTGATTATTCTGCCTTTGAGCTGGAACTACCCCCCAAACCAGTCTTTAGTTAATATTTTCAGGTAGGGGTATCAGTCAATAAAATCTGGCCTATAGCTCTTTGAGTGCTCCAGACATGCAACATCGCAATGTCAAAGTTGCTGCAGTGTAAGAAACCTCATGTTTTTATTGGTAACTTATGTTCAATGAAACAGCGGCCAATTCTTATACAGGTAGTTTTTGTGATTAGCCTGTTGTTATTATCTACCCTTACAGTATTTAAATATATGGAATATAGTGGCAGGGAATGGATCTACAGGAGCATATTCCCGTTAACACTGGTTGCCTTTGCTACCGTTCTGTATTACTTTTACCTGGTAAGACGGCATAGAAACCGGTAATATTTAACGCACTTCCAGATTTTTTACATGATAGTCCTGCAGCTTCTCGTCATCTGCAGCTAATTCGGTAACAAGGTATGTGATGTGCTCTAATGACGCTACTTTAAGCCGAAGAGCTGTATCCAACTTTTCAGAGATGCAGAGTATTGCGGTTTTACGGGAAGACTTTAACATTGTCTTTTTTAAATGATTGATTTCCCAGTCCGTATCTGTTAATCCTTCTGTGGGATGTATTGCACTGGTACCTAGCAAACACAAGTCTGCGTTAATCTCTGCCAGCTGGTTAATAGCGTTTCCGCCATAAGTAACCTGGGAATGCTGTGAAAAAAGTCCACCAATAAGGATCACTTCAATCTTAGGATACTTGGCCAGTTCGATCGCCACAAAAGGACTGATTGTAAAAAAGGTAGCCTGAAGATTTTGCGGAAGGCGTTTCGCCAGCTCAAGTACGGTTGTACCCCCACCGGTTAATATCACCATACCTTCTTTAATGATCGGGATAGTCTTCTTAGCTATTTCTATTTTTGCCTCTCTGGCATATACTTCACTGTCATCAAATGTAGAATGGTAAGATTTAGACAGTGCCCCGCCATGTACTTTAAATAACTGATGATTATCGTATAATTCCTGCAGGTCTCTGCGGATGGTATCTTCCGAAACATTTAGGAGCTGTACAAGATCGGATGTGAGTACCCGGTTATGAAGATTAATCTGACGCATGATCTGATCATGCCTCTCTTTTTTTAACATATAATGAATTTCATCAAAACTAATAATATTATAGGAATCTACAAGATGCAGTATTTTGCAGGTTTTTGCTGTTTTGTAGCAAAAATATTAGATAGTATCTCAAGAAATCTGAGATTTAAATCAAAAACAATTATCATATTTACATAAGGATCACATTCATGCGGTTATCTGCGTGTTTGTCTTTTTCCTGCAAACAAACTAACCATTATTCTAACCTAACTTAAACTTCATGAAAAAAAAGCTACTCTTATTACTCTGGGGAACCGTTTTGCTGGCTGTACAGGCTTTTGCTCAGCAAATTACCATTGCTGGTAAGGTCACTTCGGCCGACGGGCAACCCATTCCTGGCGTCTCGGTGGCTGTCAAAGGAACAAAAACTGTGAGTCAGACCACTCCACTGGGAACTTATTCCATTCGTGCCTCACAGGGTGATGTACTGGTATTTTCTTACATCGGTATGGTTAGCCAGCAGCGCACAGTAACTTCCGCAGCAGCTATAAACATCAGTCTTAAAGATGATGATAATTCGCTGAACGAGGTGGTGATTACGGCTTTAGGACAGACCGCACCTAAACGTTCATTAGGCAGTTCTCAGCAAACTGTAAAAGGAGCTGACATTGCCGGAACGCAGAGAGAAAACTTTATTAATGCCTTGCAAGGTCGTGTGGCGGGGGTTGAGGTTACCAGCACTTCTGGCGTACCGGGAGCATCTTCTTCTATCACCATCCGGGGTGTAAGTTCGATAAGCGGCAGCAACCAGCCATTGTTTGTAGTAGATGGTTTGCCACTTGACAATAAAACCTTAACCTCAACCGCTTTTGTATCTGATGCCAGTGCAACCACATCTTTTAGTAACCGTACCGTAGATTTCACTAACAGGGCTGCAGATTTAAACCCTGAAGATATTGAATCACTGGTGGTATTGAAAGGTCCTGAAGCAGCTGCTTTATACGGTATCGATGCAGCAAACGGTGCCATTGTAATTACTACCAAGCGTGGTAAAGCCGGTGCAGGATCTGTAAATTACAGTAATAGCTTCAGGGTTGAAAGCATCCGTAAAAAACCAGAGATACAACATGTATTTGGTGTAGGTACTGGCGGACAAGGCAATACAATTATTTCCTTAAATGGCGCGTACGAATCTTTCGGTGCAGAATTTGCCCCTGGCACACAGCTTTATGATAATGTGGATGACTTTTTCCAAAATGGTTTTACTCAAAAACATAACTTATCATTTGATGGTGGTTCTGACAAAGTGAACTATAGGATCTCTACTTCTTATACTGATCAGAAAGGTGTGGTTCCGGGTACTAATTACGATCGCTTCAGCTTAAACGGCTCTTCACAAGGCCAAATCAATAGCTGGCTGAAGACCGACCTGAGTATGTCTTATACGTATTCTAACAATGATCAGGCTTTTAAAGGAAGTAATGGTCCGCTACTGGGACTATTGGTTTGGCCACAAACTGATGATGCGAGAAATTATCTCACCCCAGCAGGTAACCGTAGGCCAATAAGCTTCCCTGGTTTTACAAATGGATCGGCGAGTGATATCGACAATCCATATTTCAACATCAATAAGAACAAAATCAACTCTAAAACTAACAGGATACTGAGTAACCTGGGGCTAACTGTCACTCCCTTCAGCTGGGTAAATATCAAAACCAATATCGGTATTGATGCTTACACAAATCAGAACCTTGTTTTACGTCACCCTGAAAGTGCTGTCGGTTACAGTCGCGGTGGTACCATTGATATAGCTAATGACATTACCAGGAATCTGAGTTTACAAAATTTAATTAATTTCACTAAACAACAGATTACTAAAGACATTGCCTTTGAAGGTCTGTTGGGTAACGCTTTGCAGGATGCCAGGTCTAACATTGATTCAGGTTACGGAGAAAACTTCCTTGACCCTAATTTTGTATCGCTAAATAATACGGCGAACAGGTTGAACCGTACCACTATTGCACAAAGGAGATTGGTTAGTTTCTTCGGAAGTGCTACTTTCAGCTATAAAGACTACCTGTATGTAACTGCTACAGGACGTAACGATTTAACCTCTACCATTCCTGTTGATTCTTACTCCTTCTTCTACCCTTCTATACGCAGTAGTTTTGTGTTTACAGATGCTTTTAAAAGTTTGAAAGGCAAGGTACTCACCTCAGGAAGATTAAGAGCTGCCTACGCTGCTGTTGGTAAAGATGCCCGTCCGTATGCTTACCAACCTTCTCTTGAAAACAAGCTGACTGTAGGTGGGGGTTATGGATACGGCTTTACCGGACCAAACCCTAATTTAAAACCAGAATTCGCCAAATCATTTGAGTTTGGAACAGAACTGGCCTTCTTTAACGACCGTTTAGGTCTGGATGTTGCTGTTTACCGCAAGGAAACTAAAGATCAGATTGTGAATGATATCCGTGGCTCTTATGCCACAGGTTTTATCTTGCTGAACCTGAACGGAGGCTCTACACGCAACCAGGGTATTGAAGTTACGCTAAGGGCTACGCCAATAAAACGCAGAGACTTTAACTGGAACCTCGATGTTAACTTTGAGCATGCAACAGGCAAGGTGCTGGCCCTGCCTAATTCCCTGCCAGAATCTTATGTTTCTGATACCTGGTTATATGCAAACGTTAGGAACGGCAATATGCCAGGCCTGTCTACCAGATCACTAACAGGTTTGTTTTATCTGAGAAACCAGAATGGCGATATCCTCATCAGCCCTTCATCAGGCCTGCCGGTACGGTCAACCACATTCGTAGATGGTGGGTATGACAGGAACCCTGATTTCAGCATTGGGATATCAAATACATTTACATATAAAGATTTTTCTCTGTCTTTCCTGATCGATACCCGTAAAGGTGGCGATGTGCTGAACGCAACGGAACATTACCTTACGACTTTAGGTTTGAGCACAAGAACACTTGACCGTAATACCCCACGTGTAATTACCGGTGTATTACAGGATGGTAAAGAAAATAGCAGTACCCCCACCCCGAATAATATTGTGGTAAACCCGAGTCTTCAAAACAATTATTATACTGGTACCAGTGAGGAACAGTTTATTGAGAAAGACATTAACTGGATCAGGTTAAAAGATGTAACCTTTTCGTATAAGCTGCCGTCCAAATTGCTTAGCAGACAGAAGTTCTTCAAATCTGCAAGTGTTTTTGTTACCGGAACAGACTTATTCCTGATTACCAATTACAGCGGACTGGATCCGGTTGTAAATGGAAACACCGCTGCAGTAGGTGGATCGGGTGCACAAGGTATTGACTATGGAAACTTCCCTATGCCACTGGGAATGAACTTCGGAATTAGAATTGGCTTATAGCATAAACAGAACAAACATGAAAAAATTATATATAGTTGCTTTTATAGCCGGGCTGATGACCCTGAGCAGTGGCTGTAAAAAATATTTGGATGTAAATACTAATCCAAATGCTCCACAGACCGTTACTGCAAACCTTTACCTTGCACCTATGCTACACTGGATGGCCACTGCCCCTCAGTATGATGCGAGATTCATTAACAGGTATACTCAAAATATGACTGTTACTACCATAAACAGCACCTGGGACCGCCAGGGATATGACCCTGCATCTGACAACGGTGCTGAATTATGGAGAGACGTATACTGGTCATTCGGCCAGAACCTGATAGACATGACCACTAAGGCCGAAGCAGAACAGCGTTGGGATTTACTGGGCGTAGCCTATATCCTCAAGGCCTGGGGATGGCAGAGCTTAACTGATGTACATGGGGAGATTATCATTAAAGAAGCAATTGACCCTACTAAAACAACGTTCAATTATGACTCGCAGGAATTTGCCTACCAGGAAGTGCAGCGCCTGCTCAACCTGGCTATTGTAAATCTGCAGCGTACAGATGGTGCGGTTGATGCAAACTTCTTAGGTAAGACAGACATTATTTATAAAGGCGACCGTACTAAATGGTTAAAATTTGCTTACGGTTTATTGGCGGTTAACCTGAACCATTACAGTAATAAAACCGCTCTTTACAAGCCAGATGATGTAATTGCTGCAGTAGATAAATCTTTTGCCAGCAATGCTGATGATGCATTGATAACCTATACCGGCGTATCTAATGACGACCGTAACTTTGTTGGTGGTACCAGGGCCAACTTTACAGCTTATAGACAGACACTATTTATTCTTAGCCTGATGAACGGTACTCAATTTACAGGTGTTACTGATCCAAGGATGACCAGAATGCTTTCTCCTTCGCCAGATGGCGTTTACCGCGGACTGGATCCGACATTTGGCGCCGGTGCATTAACGGTAAACCAGGTGCCGAATACACTTTACGGATATCCTGCGGCTACAGCTTATACCACTGGTATGCCTACCCGCTATATATTTGACGACAGAAGCAGGTTCCCGATTATGACTTATTCGCAGCTGCAGTTTATCAAAGCAGAAGCCGCATTGAAAAAAGCAGACCGCGCTACCGCTTTAACAGCTTATACCAATGGGGTTTCATCTCATATTGATTTTGTAAACGCCAGAAACCTGGATGCAAACCAGACGCCTACACAAATCAGCGCGGCTGAAAAATCAGCCTATCTGGCGTCGCCGGTAATTATACCCACGGCAGCAAACCTTAATCTCAGCAAAATTATGGAGCAGAAATACATTGCCCAGTGGGGATGGGGATGCCTTGAACAGTGGATGGACCTGAGAAGGTATCATTACACAGATGCCGATCCTGCTACCGGGCAACAGGTTTTTGCAGGATTTGTAATTCCTACCAACCTGTACCCAGATAATGCCGGCAATCCGGTTTACCGTATCAGGCCTAGGTATAATTCTGAGTATGTATGGAACAGGGCCAGCCTTGATAAATTCGGGGGACTGGCACAAGACTTTCATACCAAACAGACCTGGATCGTTCAGCCATAATCATGATCAATCATCACTAAGAATAATATATAACAGATGAAAAAATATAATATATATATCGCCTTGTTCCTCATTTCTGCAATGCTTCTTTCCTGCAAGAAGAATGGTATACAGGAAATTGCTACCACTACCACCGATGGAGGGGCACAGATCAAATTTTTTAATTTTGGGGTCAGCTCTCCTTCGCTTAACTTCTATGCCAATAATGGTAAAGTGTCTGCTATTGTGAGCGCCACCGGAACTGAAGCTGTTACAGGCATTGCTTACGGAAGCGTTTTTCCTGCAACAAACTATAGCCTGCTCAATGCAGGTACTTATTCCTTTCAAGGGATAGTACCGGCACTCTCTACCACAAATCCAAATGTAGTAGTGGCTACCTTGTCTGCCCCGCTTGAAGCAAATAAGTTCTACTCGCTTTATACATCGGGCATTTACAATGCAACAGCCAAAACTACTGATGCATTTATTGTAGAAGATAAAATTCCGGCTGCCAGTGCTACTTCTGCCAGCGTGCGCTTTGTCAATACCATCAGCAATGCTCCAAATGGGTTTAACCTGGTAGTCAAGAATACTACCACGCTTACTGAACAGGTTGTTGCAACCAACGTCCCCTATAAAGGAGCGTCAGAATTTGTTTTGGTACCTAATGGTGTATATGAGGTTTACGCCAGATACCCTGGAGGTACGGCAAATGTGATCATCCGTAACGGAACTTCGGTAGTTTCTTTTATCGCGGGAAGAACTTATACCATCAGCTCGCGCGGAGATATGACAGTTAGTGGTACAACAGCAACCAACAGGCCGTTTTTAGACAATACGTCGAACAGGCCATAAATGTCTTATAAAGCATTGGCACCCGACGCTTAGCGCCATCAATCTGGGCCCCTGCATTTAAAAGCAGGGGCTTTTTAATATATATGATTCTGAAATTCATAGCTATTTCAATCGAAACCGCTGCATACTTTCACTAGGATGCTCTTTTTATCTAACCGGCCTTTACTTACACGAAGCTGACATTTTGATTGTGGTCATGACATTACGGGGCATAGCGTTTGCTCATAACAGGCGGTACTTATTTGATATAATACACAATTAAAGATTCCCGTTATGAGTAAAAAAGTAGCAGACCAAATGGTAGAAATGCTGGTTGGCAACGGCATCAAAAGAATTTATGCCGTAACCGGCGACAGTCTGAACGAGCTAAACGATGCCATCAGAAGAGAAGGCAGTATCAAATGGATACATGTTAGAAATGAAGAAGCGGGAGCATTTGCTGCCGCAGCCGAGGGTGAACTTGATGGATTGGCCTGCTGTGCGGGAAGCAGCGGCCCCGGGCATGTTCACCTGATTAATGGACTATACGATGCTCACCGTTCTGGCGTTCCGCTCATCGCCATAGCTGCTACCTGCGCCACTCATGAATTTGGAACTGACTATTTTCAGGAAACCAATCTCACCAAGTTATTTGATGATTGCAGTTATTATAACCAAACAGCAAATACCCCAATGCAGGCCGTGCGGATGTTTCAGTCGGCCATACAGCATGCCATACATAAAAAAGGCGTTGCGGTATTTGGTTTGCCAGGTGATGTAGCCGCCCTTCCGGCTGAAGTAAGTATTACTGCCACTAAAAATTATAAGAACGCACCAGTGGTAAGGCCATCAGATTTTGAACTTTCAGAATTAGCGGGCATATTAAATAAAGCAAAAAAGGTTACTGTGTTCTGCGGTATTGGTGCTGCTGAAGGACATGATGAAATAGTAACTCTGGCAAGCAAATTAAAGTCGCCGGTGGGATATTCTTTCAGAGGTAAAATGGGTATTCAGTATAATAATCCATTTGAAGTGGGGATGACTGGCTTATTAGGTCTGCCTGCCGCATACCATAGCATGCACGAATCTGATGTATTGCTCCTTTTAGGCACAGATTTTCCCTATGCGGCTTTTATGCCGGATGATATTAAGATTATCCAGATTGATGAGAAACCTGAACGACTAGGTCGCAGGGCAAACCTTGAAATGGGATTATGCGGAAAGATTAAAGATACGATCACTGCACTGCTGCCACTGATCAGTGATAAAACAGACGATAGCTTCTTAAATGCACATCTGGAATTATATACCGAGGTTAAGAAAAACCTGCATACCTATGTTGAGGATCCTGGAAAAACCAACGCTATCCATCCCGAGTTTGTAGCCTCGGCTATTAATGATCTTGCTGCCCGTGATGCCATTTTTACTGTCGATACCGGCATGTGTTGTGTGTGGGGTGCCAGATATATTGATGCTACCGGCGACAGGAAACTGCTGGGCTCATTTAATCATGGTTCCATGGCCAATGCCATGCCTATGGCTATTGGTGCGGCATTGGCACATCCTGAAAAACAGGTGATTGCGCTTTGCGGTGATGGTGGTATTTCAATGTTACTGGGTGACCTTGCTACGATCAAACAATATAACCTGCCTATTAAACTGGTGGTGTTTAACAACAGAACCCTGGGCATGGTAAAACTTGAAATGGAAGTTGCTGGTTTGCCAGATAACCAGACAGATATGGTAAATCCGGATTTCGCTTTAGTTGCAGAAGCAATGGGCTTTAAAGGAATTACAGTTACTGAACCTGCTGAAGTAAAAGCAGCCTTGGCACAGGCATTTCAGCATGATGGGCCTGTGTTGGTAAACGTGATGACCGATCCGGAAGCATTGGCTATGCCACCCAAAATTGAATTTGACCAGATTAAAGGTTATGCCTTAACCATGAGCAAGATGATTTTAGGTGGGCAGATGACCGAAGTCTTAGATACTGTAAAATCTAATTACAAACACCTGAAAGAGTTTTTATAGTATTTAGCTCCTGATATAAACAGAAGAGGGTGGCCATAAAGTATATGACCACCCTCTTCTGTTTATGATCTGCGCTAGCAGCCTACGGTCCTTAATTAATCTGTAACCGGTTGTTTTTCCTGTTTACATCAGGTAGCTTATTCTCAGGATCAAGTACAACAAGTTTTACTTTTTTATCAGTGGGCACACGTAAAGTGTAGGTCTTATTAATCAGCCAGGTCTCAACCGGTAAGGTTTGATCATATTTTGTACCATCAGTGAAAGTGATCTCGACTTTTACGGGCATCACCATTTTTTCAAGATTACTGATACTTACTTCAACCCCTTTTTTTGCACCTTTCACGCTGTAGTTAACACTTGAAATTGCCTGGTCAAGTTTCCAGTTATTATAAAACCAGCCTTTCCAGAACCAGGAGAGGTCTTCCCCTGCCCCATTTTCCATTGCATGAAAGAAATCATAAGGTGTTGGATGTTTGTAAGCCCAGTCGGAAATATATTGGCGGAAGGCATAATCGAAACGTTCAGGTCCAAGGATCTGTTCCCGCAGCAGGATCATCCCGAATGCGGGTTTGAAATAGGTAAAAGGATGTCTGTATTTTTCGGCAATTGCATCGGCTGCTGCCATAATAACAGGGGCTTCAGGATCAGTAATAAATGGAATTACTTCATCCGCAGGGTTGCCCTGGTTTTCCGCGTATTCACTATCACGTTTGGGAGCATATTCTCCTTTATTAAATTCATCAGAGGCATACACATCAATAAATGTATTAAAGCCTTCGTCCATCCAGGCAAACCTGCGCTCATCAGAACCTACAATCATAGGGAACCAGTTATGCCCTATCTCATGAGCAGTAACCCAGAAAAGCGTCTTGCCTTTTTCATTGATGCCATCAAACAAAATTCCAGGATATTCCATGCCGCCCGCGGTACCGGCTTCGTTGATAGCAACTGGATATGGATAGGTAAACCATTTTTTGGAGAAATATTCAATTGACCCCTTTAGATATTCCGTAGAACGTCCCCATGCATCATTGCCTGCACTTTCAATCGGATAAACCGACATAGCGAGAGACTTTTTGCCTTCAGGCAGGTTTATACGTGCAGCATCCCAGATAAATGCTTTAGATGCACCAAAGGCCACATCGCGGGTATTTTTCATCGTGAAATGCCAAGTAAGCATGCCCTTTTGCACAGGTCTGGATTTTGGATCATTAATTTCTGCGGCTGTACGGATCATCACCGTCTGGTCGCTGTTCCTTGCCGCTTCGAGTCTACGGTTCTGCTCTGCGGTAAGAACTTCCTTTGGGTTCTGCAATTCGCCAGATCCGGCTACTATCATATCCCAGGGGACCGTTATTTTATAATCAAAATCACCATATTCCAGGTAAAACTCACCGCTACCCAGAAAAGGCAGCGTATCCCAGCCTCTTGAATCATCATAAACACACATTCTTGGGTACCACTGTGCAATTTCAAAAATCTTCCCGTTTTTGGTACTTGCAAAATCAGTGCGGTTGCCAAAAGATCCCGGAATAGCATAGCTGTAGTCAATCAGTATATTGATCTTTCCGCCATTTCCTGCCAGTGCTTCTGGCAGGCGGATCTGCATACGGGTATCAGTGATGATATAATCTGCGTTTACTTTCTTGCCATTAAGGATCAGTTGTACAGACTTGAACTGGTTGCCGCCTGTAGTTTCATCAAAGCTGTAGCTGCCCCCCGTAAGTTTTGCGCGGGCATCTTTACGGTAAATCTGCTGGTCGATATGCAGCCAGAGCGATGTTAAAGGATTGGGACTGTTGTTTGTATAGCTTAGATTTTCAGAAGCAGTAAGGGATTTAGCTACGGTGTCTATAGTTGCATTGATCTGGTAATCAGCATGGTTTTGCCAGTATTTTGGTCCGGGCTTTCCCTCCGCCGTGCGGAATTCATTTCCTCCGGTGCTGTAGAAAATCGGGGAGAAAGTTTCTGAAGGCTGGTAAATGCCGATGGGTGGTTTTGACTGTGCGTAACCGTTTAAGCCGGCCAGCACACTGCAAAAAGCAAGAATAGAGTTTATAGGTTTCATTAATTTGAATTGGGAACACTAAAAATACTTATTGCCGTCCCCAATTCAAATGAATATTTGTATCAAATGTCTTACCTTAAACATCTGGTACCTAAAGAGGCACTAACTTTTTCTTACGTACTCAGGTTTAAGTTGAGATACTTTCTCATTCCTGATAGAGCTGTATGCACCGAATAGTACAACTAGGCCCGTAAGGATAATGGTACTCCATGCATTATCAGATTTTGCACTGATAGCTGTACCGCCTAATAAAATTACCGCTCCCGCAGCCCATAAAATTACGCTTAATACAATTCTGACCTTTGTGATGTTGCTAACCTTTACCATAATGATTGTGATTAATGAATATGTAATTATGAACTTTAAAATGCTGATGGTCTAATCTAGCGTTTTATTTAAGTAATGTGCTATACAATTATCAAATATTTGTCATACCTAAATTGTTATAGCACTTCTGAACATACGATATTATTTATATCTTAGATTTAATTTGCTCAGAAAATGGATCCAACAGAAAATATAGCCAATTATAAACTGGGTATAATCTATTATAACAAAGCTGATCAACGCTTTATTGTACCTAAATTCGATAAGGCCAGGGGTTATAGTATTAATTTTGCACATAAAAGAAGTTACCTTGTGCTGCTCCTGATTATATGTATCCCTGCTCTGGTTAAGGTATGGCAGCAATACAGTACGGTCCTATTTAAATAATAAATAAAACATCAGCATCAGTAACTTCGTTTGTTTAAATAAAAGAAGGTTATGCTTAAGAATAAAACAATTGTAATTACAGGGGCATCAAGTGGTACGGGCAAAGCTATAGCTTTGGAATTTGCTGCTCATCAGCCTAAACTGGTACTGGCATCGCGCAATATGGACTCGATGCAGATCACTGCCGAAGAATGTGAAGCACTGGGAGCAAGAGTAAAATGCGTTATCACTGATGTTACCGATGATGATGCAATGGTAAACCTTGCAGCAGCAGCCGAAGATTTTGGCGGAAAGATTGATATCTGGGTTAATAATGCCGGTGTACTTGCAGCTGGTCCATTTGAAGAAACTCCCATGTCTGTACATGAACAGGTGATCCGTACAAATCTGCTGGGATATATAAATGGTGCTCATGCCGTTATGCCTTATTTCAAAAATCAGGAACATGGCATATTAATTAACAATATATCTATCGGTGGCTTTCTACCCGTTCCTTTCGGCGTAGGTTATTCTGCCAGTAAATTCGGACTGCGTGGCTTTTCAGCAGCGCTGAAGGCTGAACTGGGCGACTGGAGGCACATCCATATCTGCGATGCCTTCCCTGCCTTTCTGGATACCCCGGGCATACAGCATGCCGCTAATTATACTGGTAAAGTGCTAAAACCTGCACCACCGGTTTATGATCCGAGAAGGGTGGCAATCGCGATTGTAAATCTCGCACAGAAACCTAAAAAGGAGACAATGATTGGCAGCACCTCAGTTTTGCTGCGCCTTGCTCATGGCTTATTTCCTGAACTTACACGCGGCATTGCTGGCATGATAATCAGGACCTACCTTAGAAATGCAGATGACCTGCCTAAAACAAATGGTAACATCTTTAGCCCGGTTGATTACGGAAATTCAGTTTACGGAGGTTGGGGATTGCCAGGAAAACCTAAGGCTCACCGTAAATACATTGCCGGCGGATTGCTTGCATTATCAGCTGTGGGGCTGCTACTACTTAATAGCGGGAGCTCCAAAAAGTAATTAACGATCAGATACTAAATGGGTAGGTAGCTATTCATTTAGTATTTTCAAAGGGCTAAGTTTCCGCATGCGGTAACAATTCAGGGCCGTATCACCCAGTAAATCTATCAGTTTATAATTCGCAATAGCCCCTACTGCTGCACCGATTACCGGAAGCAACTGGGCCATTTTAGCGAGGTCGATATAATCCCTGTATTCTTGCTGAAAGGTGCGCCAGTCAAACTCCTCTACATGGTCTGGTAAACTTTTACTATAGCCTTGCCATCCCGCCAGAAGTTCATAAATCTCATTTCTTCGCTCCTGGCTGGAAAAGGCCAGCTGAAATATATATAACAGATAAATTCTCTCTTTATAGTCGTTTACATCATAACCGTACAGCGATGAAATGTCAAATAATAATTTTAGTTTTATCGTAAGGAGGATTGGAAAATCTGCCAGCCCCAGCAAGATACCCCCTGCCCCGGTAACTGCCCCTTCGATAGTAGCCGTTTTCTGGTAAAACCTGATCTGTTTTTTCACAAAAGATTCACGGAGCTGTAGTGATGCATCCGGTGGCGGATTGCTCCCTGTAGTATATGCGGCCCCGAAAAGCACTGCCCTGATCATTTTCTCTATGGTAAGGGTAATTACATCATGAACCTTCTCAGGAATCATGTTATTAATTTTTGTCTGAACATTTTTAGATAGCCTGTCAGTAAAACCAGGCTTCTTCAGCATTTTAAGCTGCCAAAATTGCAAAGAGAGATATGCCTGATCTTCGTATGGAGTCATATAAATATTTTAAACGGTGTAATACAAATAGATTATTCCATTTCTACTACAATAATTGTACATTAGTTTCTCAAACCAAATCAATCTAATAATAATTGTCCCATAATGAGCAAGATCAATACCTTCGATAAGAAGAAAATCCTAAGGCTGGCATTAGTCATGTTTTTTACCGGCCTGTTTATAGGAGCCTTTATTTACCTTAAAACTGCACTATAAGACGCTTCTGTTATACAAAACTACCTACTTCGACTTACCGCTTAGGTCATCATTCGAGATACGCCGCTGATTTTTTTTCAGGTCATCTTTCAACTTCCCGAATTTCCAGTTTAAGCTAAACTGAAACCTGCGGAAGTAATATTCATAATAGGAATTTTGTACAAAATTAGCCCCAACGGTCTCATTTGCTCGGTTTACAAATTTTTGAAAAGGGTTACTGATGTTACCAGATATAGTAAGCACATCCTTGATAATATCCTTTGATCCTGAAAAGGACGAATAACTGCTATGACGGGCATTACGCTGCAATCCTACTGAGGGACTATTGTAAGAGTAGTTGATGCCAAAACGCCATAGGGATGGTAGTTTATAACTCAGATTTCCGTAAGTATAGCCCTGTAAGCCATCATTCTTTGTATCTACTCCATTAACTAAACCCTGCAGCCATACGTAATTCATATTGCCACCCATATTAAAATTTAGTCTGGTAGTAAAAGGATAACTGAGGTTAAAGTTGGTACCCAGCTTGCGGTCTTTACCCGTATTTACATAACTGAGGGTAGTTACCTGGCTTGCCGGATCGTATATACTGATCTGCTGCACCGTGTTGTTGGCAAAGGAATAATTTAGGCCTACGTTAACAGAAGCTTTCTTAAATTTACTATAACTAAGTTCCACGTTATTACTGAGGACGGGCTTGAGGTCTGGGTTACCTGATGATATAAAATTAGGATTTGATCGGTCTACAAAGGGATTTAACTGATAGATACCCGGACGTGCGATCCGCTGAGTGTACCCAAAGGTTAGGCTGCTCATATCTTTAAACTTGCGGTTTACAGAAAAAGTGGGAATTACATTAAAAAAATCTTTGCCGAGATTGGTATTCTGCGAAACAAAGTTGGCATTAATGGTAGTCAGCTCTGCTCGAACCCCTAATTTGAATCCCCAATTGGTTAGCGAATACTGATAAGAGTTATATATACCGAACACATCCTGACGGTTTTTAAATATGTTGCTGCGCAATGGATCAGCTATAAATACTCCTTCAGAATCCTGATTCTGGTATTCATAATCACTGTTATTGTTTCTCAATATAGCCTTAATACCACCTTCAATATTTAGGCTTTTAGTTACCGGATGCAGGTAATCTGCCTGTATGGTTTGTTCCAGGCTATGCTCTTCATTACTCTGGTAATAATTTGGAAACAAGGCCGGCTCATAGTTGATACGGTTCTGAATGTCAAACGTACGATCATCAAGGCTCTTGTTATTGTTTATTTTGTATGAGAAGGTCAATAAACGTTCTTTGCTATTTTTAAAGCCATGCTGGTAATTGAAACTACCATCCAATCCCTGATACTTACTCAATCCAGAGGATAATAATCTGTACCCCTGCGTTAGTTCTGAATTTTGAACAAGTGATGAATTCTGTTCGTTCATATTATTGTCTTTGCTGGGATTATAAGAAATCTCACCGGAAATCAGGTTCAGGGAATCTATTTCATAACTTAATTCTGTTGTTCCATAAGCATAATGTCCATCATAATTATTTCTCCCATTTTGAATTAACTGTGAGGGCGTATCACCAGTTGCAGTCCTGGTATTTCCGGTCCTGGTGTTATTCTGATATTTACCTACACCGCCATAGGCAGAGATACCGAGCTTCCCTTCTTTAACAGTAAGGTAGGCAGAAACACCCGGTCCCCCGGCGGGGAAACGCTGATTATAATTTAAACCCCCTTTATAACCTGCATCTATATTCTTTTTTGTTATGATGTTAATGATTCCGGCTAGTCCTTCACTATCGTATTTTGCCGGAGGAGTGGTAATTACCTCTATCTTCTCAATATTGGAGGCCGACATGGTTTTGAATACTTCTGACGGGTTACGCGCTACCAACGATGAAGGTTTTCCATTGATCAGTATTTTGTAGCTGCCGCTGCCTTTCAATTTGATATTATCTTCGCCATCTACTGATAGCAATGGAATTTTACGCATCATATCCAGTACATTATTTACCTTACTTTCAGGATCTGCCTGGATATCATAAGTTATCCGGTCAATCTCCTGTTTAATAACTGGCTTAGCAGCTGTTACATTTACTTCCGCGAGGTTGCTGGAGGTAGCAATGATATTGATTTTCCCAAGATTTCTAGTGTCTTCAGCTGCCAGTTCAAGCTTAATAGTTTTAGCATTGTAACCCAGGGCCACAATGGTCAGCTCATAGTTACCTGCCTCAATTTTGCTGATAGTAAAAGACCCGTCCGCAGCAGAAACAGCTGTTTTAATAGCAATATTTTGTTTCTTAAGCGCTATAGTAATGTAGTCCTGTGGCTTTCCTGTGGCTGAGTCTATAACCACACCTTTTACTGAAGCACCGGCTACAGCTTTGGGTGCCTGGGCATACAAGGAAAATTGACAAAATATTAAGAGTGCGATAAAGAGTATTTTTTTAATCATAAAACAATTTAGTAGCTAATGCCGGTTTATCCATAAGACACTAACATCTACTATATGTTGCATGAAAAGAAAAATAAATTGTAAAAATATTAAATAATTGACAGCTTTGTAACGAGCTTGTTATATAGCTAAAGAATTGTATCGCGTATCAGCATCAGGTTACCCAGCTAAGCCATGAGCAGTGCTGGATATTCTTGATATTGTCACCAGAGTTATTATCTTAGATTAACCGTATACAATAATGTTGCTACAGAATTGAAGCAACCTCTATAATAATCATCTATGTCACAATCTCACCATCCATCAGCAAGCAAGCTGTTACAAATTGCAGGAGTTATCAAACAAGCCCTCAACGGTGAAGAACTGGATTTTACGCAAGGAAGTATCCGCAGGGCTGTTATTTTACTTGCCATACCAATGATGCTTGAAATGGCCATGGAATCAGTATTTGCGCTGGTAGATCTATACTTCGTTGGCCACCTGGACAATAGCAGTCATGCTATACAAACTGTTGGCTTAACCGAGTCGGTGTTAACTGTTATATACTCCTTGGCTATAGGGATGAGCATGGCCGCAACAGCAGTTGTTGCCCGGCGTATAGGTGAGAAAAATCCTGATGCGGCAGCCAAAGCGGGTATTCAGGCAGTGATTATTGCATTTGTGATAAATCTTATCATAAGTTTTACTGGATTTGTATACGCAGCAGATATCTTACTGTTGATGGGTGCCTCTGCTGAAACCGCCGCTCAGGGCACTCCATTTATTAAAATAATGATGGGTGGAAGTATCATCATCGTTTTGCTGTTTCTTATTAATGGAATTTTCAGGGGTGCAGGTAATGCAGCTATTGCCATGAAGAGTTTATGGATTGCAAATATTGCTAACATTATTTTTTGCCCTTTACTGATTAATGGACTTGGTCCCGTTCCGGCATTCGGGCTTACCGGAGCGGCCATAGCAACCAGCATAGGCAGAGGATTGGGGGTATGTTACCAGGTTTATCATCTCAGCAATGGTAAAGGTCGTTTAAAGATTCATATGTCATACTTCATCCCTCATTGGCAGCAGATTAAGGCATTGTTAAAAATTGCCGCACCCGGCATCTTTCAATTTGTTATTGCTTCATGCAGCTGGATTTTCTTAGCTCAACTGGTAGCTACCACAGGAGGCGACCATGGCTCAGCGGGTTACCAGACAGCATTGAGGTTAATGATGTTCTTCATGCTGCCCGCATGGGGACTGAGCAACGCAGCCGCTACACTGGTCGGTCAAAATCTTGGTGCTAAAAATACTGAGCGCGCGGAGCAGTCTGTAATGAAAACCGCAACCTATGTGGCAATTTATATGGGTACTGTAATGGTGATTACCTTAGTGGCCGGGAATTTCCTTATATCCTTCTTCAGCAATGATCCACAAATTCAGGAAGTGGCAACCCAGGCCCTGAGAATCCTCAGTATGGGATATATTCTATATGGAATGGGTATGGTACTGATTAGTACATTTAATGGTGCCGGCGATACATGGACACCAACCTGGGTAAATCTCTGTGGCTTCTGGATGTTTCAGATTCCCCTGGCTTTTGTATTAGCCAAACAGTTTGGGATGGGACCTACGGGTGTTTTTATAGCCATACCGGTAGCAGAGACAGGGATCGCCTTAGCTGGGTATTTACTTTATAAAAAAGGGAAATGGAAAACGATAAAGGTATAAAGACTATCCTGCAATATCTTCAATAAGTACATTTTCTCTACTTCATATAGAAAGCAGATCTATGATCTGCCTTAGAGATTCGCCCTTTTCACTTAAAGCGTATTCTACCCCGGAGGAATTTCAGGGTAGGCTTTCCTGGTAATTATTCCGTCTGGTTGCAGTTCCTTTAACGACCTTGATAATACTTTTAGTGCTACTCCCGGAATCAACCTCGTAATCTCGCCAAATCTTAAAGTTTGTTCTCTCAGCAGCAGCCATACAATTAATACCTGTAAAGATGGAAGCAGTGTCAGCCGCATATGCTAAAAGTGTATTTGGCTCACAAACAGGTCAGACCTATCAAATCTGGTAAGCTTTTTTGTATGCTCTCTGGCCCTGTTAAAAA